>ERZ780157.3480-NODE-3480-length-13148-cov-2.529749_pt1 | contig 13148 bp, 8 predicted proteins | sample MGYA00511169_ERZ780157 | MGnify/ENA primary metagenome ERZ780157 (study PRJEB29588, sample SAMEA1965149) | human gut metagenome | biome: human gut; feature: human-associated habitat; material: faeces | place: Denmark | collected 2008/2010 ... | reverse complement strand
CGGGCAAAGGTCACGGCACGGATCGAGCGGTCAAGGACGTGTTCGGCGACAGAAATGTCGAGATCGTGTTCGACTGCCAAAGCATGTGCGTGCATCCAAACACAATGGAATTGACGTCGTATGTAGATGGCAAAGTAAAGGATAAAATGCAAGTGTTTAGCGTCGGCGGCGGCGATATTGTCGTTGCAGGCGAGGACTTCGACGAAGGCAAGGACGTGTATCCGCACAATACCTTTGAGCAAATCAAGGACTATTGCAAGCAAAAAGACATAAGATTGTGGCAGTATGTCGAGGAGTTCGAGGGCGAAGAAATACGCGAATTTTTGCATACGGTATGGAAATTTATGTACCAAAGCATGGAAGAAGGCTTGCAAAAGGAAGGTATTTTGCCGGGCGGACTAAACGTGGTGCGCCGTGCTAAAAAACTGTATGTCGACGCCGCCAAGACGGAAACGGAGCAAAGCCATGAGGACAGAATCGTCGCCGCCTATGCCTTTGCCGTAAGCGAGCAAAACGCATCTTGCAGAAAGATTGTCACTGCGCCTACTTGCGGCTCGTCGGGGGTTTTGCCGGCGGTGTTCCGCTTTTGTAGCGAGCAAAAGGGCTACGACGAAACGACGATTTTGCACGGACTTATGACCGCAGGTCTTGTCGGTTGCTTGGTTAAAACAAATGCTTCCGTAAGCGGTGCGGAGTGCGGTTGCCAAGCGGAGATCGGCACTGCATGCGCCATGGCGGCGGCAGGTCTTGCCGAAATGTACGATATGAACTTGGACGAAATCGAGTACAGCGCCGAGGTTGCATTGGAGCATCACCTCGGTTTGACGTGCGACCCCGTCGGCGGCTTGGTGCAAATACCCTGTATAGAGCGTAACGCCGTTGCGGCAATGCGTGCAATCAACGCCGTAAGTTTGGCAACCTTCCTTGCCGACAGCCGCAAGATTTCCTTCGACACCGTGGTGCGCGCCATGTACGAAACGGGTCGCGACATATGCGTTGCCTACCGCGAAACCTCCACAGGGGGACTTGCCAAAATCTATACTAAGTGAAGTGACATTGTAATGAAATTGATGGTTTTTGACCTTGATGGCACGTTGCTCAACACTCTGCCCGACCTTACCGACAGCGTCAACTACGCCTTGCAAACGCTCGGTTTGCCCACATATACCCAAGCGGAAGTTGCGCAAATGGTGGGTAGCGGCATGACCGTGACCCTTACTCGCGCCCTTGGCAAACAAAATCTCGACTACCTTGCCGAGGCGAAAAAACTGCAAGCCGAGTACTACGCCGAACATTGCAACGACAAAACGGCACCCTTCGACGGCGTGACGGACATGTTGCAAACGGAATAGCCGTGGCGGTGTACTCCAACAAGGACCAACCCTTTGCCGAGGCGACCTGCGCCAAGCAATTCGGCACGCTTGTGCCATACGTGGTGGGCACGGGTCCCGACGGCGTAATAAAGCCCGACGCTACAAGACTGCTTTCCCTTACCCAACGTATCGGCGCGGACAGGTGTCTGTACTGCGGCGACAGCGACGTGGATGTACTTACCGCACGCAATGCCGATATGCCTTGCGTATCCGTCACTTGGGGTTACCGCACGCGCAAGCAACTTGTGGAAAGCGGCGCAACCATACTGTGCGACACTCCCGAGCAGGTGTTGCAGTATGCCAAAAAGTACTTTGCCTAAGCGTAAATGCAAATAGTAAACACTCGGCAACTAAGTGTTGTTGAGTGTTTGTGTTATCTGCCTTATTTACATATTATTATTTTACTTTTTATTATTGTTCAATAATTATCAAAACGGGCATTTCGCTTCAAAGTAGACCAAGGTAGACAGTAGACAAAAAAAAAGAGTCCTACGCAAGCGTAGAACTCAGTACCGGGGAAGGATGAGGAGATTAAACATAAACACAAAAGAGGGATTGCAATTTATAACCTTCCGAGGTGATTATATTGTACCACACCTTATTGTTTTAGTCATACTTTTTTCGCATGTTTTGAGTGAACATTTCATATGATTTTATCGCGTTTGAATATTCGGTCAACAATGTTGCCAATAGTCGCCTAAAATGATATTCAGTTGTATTTAAGTGTTATAGCGTACACTTTAACTAGTCTGTTCACTAATAGAGGCACTTATTTATCCAATCGTAGCCGTATAAACAATTTTTTGCAATATTTTTTCGACTATTTTGCATTTGTAACGCATTTTTCGTTAATCGCCGACTGATTGTCGCATATATGTCAAAATTGTCGAAACTCGCAATTGCATTTCAAACAAAAATGGTTTATACTTAGATTGGTTTAGTTGTCAGATTGTTTGCAAAAATCACTTTCGCCAACAATGATAATTAAACAAAGAGTATTACTAACTAAACAAAAGTATCTCTATAAATAGTTTTACCTATTCTGCCTTTGGGAGAAACGACATGAAAGTATTGGTTGTAGATGACGAAGTAAAGCTTGCCGACGCGCTCGGCGAATTGTTCCGTCGCAACAAAGTAATTGCCGACGTGGTGTACGACGGCGAGGACGGCTACTTTTACGCAAAAAAGGGCGACTACGACGTCGTAATATTGGACGTAATGATGCCCAAGATGGACGGCTTCGAGGTGGTGCGCCGCTTGCGTGAAAACAAATGCAACGTCCCCGTGCTTATGCTTACGGCAAAGGACGAGGTCGCAAGCCGAGTAAAAGGCTTGGATTGCGGCGCCGACGACTACCTGACAAAACCTTTCGCCGGCGAAGAGTTGCTTGCCCGTGTGCGCGCGCTGTCCCGTCGCCAATCGGAGATGATTTTTGACAAAATTTCCTATTGCGACATCACCCTCGACACCTCCAACTACACCCTTAGTTGCGGACAAAAAAGCGTGTCGCTTGGCGCAAAGGAGTACGAAATCATGCGTATGTTCCTTGCCAACCCCACGCAGGTCATCGGCAAGGACGCAATCATCAGCAAGGTTTGGGGCTTGGACGTGGACATCACGGAAAACAACGTTGAGGCGTACATGTCGTTTTTGCGCAAAAAGCTGTATTTCATCGGCAGTAAACTTACGATAATGACCAAGCGTTTGCTCGGCTACTACTTGGAGAAAGAAAGTGATTGATAAACTACGAAAAAAACTAGTTGCAATCAACCTTATTTCCGTGGGCGTGGTGTTTTTTATCGCAATACTGGTGATATTCAGCCTTGGGTACTCTCGCATAGGCGAGGAGCGCAACACACGTATGGCAAGCGCACTTACCTATGACACGACGGACAACAACTTTGCCAACGAGGACATCTACAAGGATATGGCGCTTGCGCTGTACGACAAAACCACCGACGAAATAGTGTGGTACAAGGGTTGCAACTTCAACTACGACGTGGAGGAACTCGGTTCCTCTGTGCGGCGTATTGTGGAGCACGGCGAAACACGTGGCTTTGCCCGTATGCGACTGCGCTACCAAACAAGTGGCGGCACGGACGTAACGAGGGTGGTGTTCAACGACCTTGACTCGTCGGAAAACGGTTTGGCGCCTTACTTGCTGTTTGCGTTGATAACTCTATTGCTGGGCTTGGCAATTTACGTGGTAATCAGCTACATGCTGGCATCCATGGCGTTGAAACCCATCGAGGAAAGTTGGTCAAAACAAAAGCAATTTGTTGCCGACGCCAGCCACGAGCTAAAAACGCCACTGTCGGTAATAATGGCTAATACGGAAATCATCGCCTCGCACGGTAGCGAAACGGTGGACAGCCAAATGCGATGGATAGAAAACACCCGAGAGGAGTCGGCGCGCATGGCGGAGCTTGTTGCAAGCTTGCTGTTTCTTGCCAAAAACGACGACGGCTTGAAGGTGGAACTGAAAACGGTCAACCTGTCCGACTGCGTATCTACAACGGTGCTTGGTCAGGACGCCGTGTTTTACGAAAACAGCAAAAAATTCGACTACTCGCTTGCCGACGACATCACCGTGTTAGGCAACGAAACGCAACTGAAACAACTTGTAACTATTTTGTTGGACAACGCCAACAAGTATTCGCTTGGGGATGGCAATATCGAGTTGACGTTGACGGCAAACGGACGGCACGCCGTCATCACGGTGTCCAACGACAGCGAGCAATTGACCGTCGAGCAACTGTCGCACTTGTTTGACCGCTTCTATACGGTGGACGAGTCGCGCAACAGCCGCGGCAACGGCTTGGGACTGTCCATTGCCAAGACAATCGTCGACACTCACGACGGCACGATAAACGTCGATTGCCGTGACGGACGTACTACATTTACCGTCACGCTACCGATAAAAAGGTAAGCAAACGGTGGCGGTGCGGCGCACGGAATAATAATGTTGACGGCAATGTTTGCGCCACGAGGATAGTTTAACGGGTACTTACTCGTAGACGTCAGGTTGCGCAAAAACAATTGGTTGCGGCTATGTCATAACTGAAATTTGAACAATAATAACAATGACGGTTTGCATTGTTGCAGTGCGCTTTACTGCGTTTGCGGCAACGGCAAACCTAATACGGAGAAGAAATGGGAAGAAGAAAGGAACTAAGCGTTGTTGCCGCATTGATTTGGCACAAGGACACGTTTTTGATTTGCCAACGCCCCGAGGACAAGGCTCGAGCTTTGCTGTGGGAGTTTGTCGGCGGCAAGGTGGAGGACGGCGAAAGCAAACAACAAGCGTTGGTACGTGAGTGCAGTGAGGAACTTGGCATTACCGTACAGCCGCTTGACGTGTACATGCAACTGAAACACGTCTATCCTGACATTACGATAAGGCTGACGTTGTTTAACACCATTATTTTGGACGGTATTCCGCAAAAGTTGGAGCACAACGATATAAAGTGGATCACCGTTCCGCAAATAGACGACTACGAGTTTTGCCCCGCCGACGAGCAAATATTGGCTAGGCTCAAACAAGAGTACGCCGCCAAACAAACGGTCGACGAGGGTGGTGATTTGACGCACAATAAGTCGTAGTCAAGTGTAATATAAAGATTAGTGGCGATGACAAAACTTTAATATAAAGGACTGCCGCAGGCACAAGTTGTGTTTCTGCGACAGTCCTTTTTTTGTGTTATTGCGGTGCGCAAGCCGAAGATTGACTTGTAGAAAGCAATCAAGTGTTGCGTGCCGATGTCGGATTGCGAAATTGATAGGGAACGGCAATGAAGACGCCGCCGGTTGTTACTTGTTTAGCAAGTACTCGCCGTGGCGGTCGGGGTCGACGAGTATTGTTTCGTATGTGGGGTAGATGACAAATCCGAGCGGCGCTTTGGGTGGCTTTTTTACGTTGGCGCGGTCGGTGAAGTCCACGGCAATTTTCGTTCCGCCGTTGGCTTGGCTGTAGTAGGCGCAAATTTCGGCGGCGGTTTGAATTATGCTGTCGGGTATTTGCTTGTCGGCGGCAAGTATGACCACGTGGGAAGAGTGTATCTTTTGCGTGTGTAGCCACAAGTCGCCCGACTTGGCTAGTTTGAAGGTCACTTGGTTGTTTTGTACGTTGTTTTTGCCTACGTAGATGTCAAACCCACCTACTTGGTAGTGTAGCGGTTTGACGGGTTTCTCCGGCGCAGGCTTTTTGCCGTTTTGTTTTTCTCGTATCAGTCCCAGTGCAATCAGCTCTCGGCGCACTTCGGCAAGGTCGTCTTCCTCGGTGCAGTAGCGTAGGTTGTCCTTGATTGTAAGCAAGTACTCCAACAGCTTTTCGTTTTCCGCCACAAGCGCCGTGTTGTGCTCCGCCGAGGACTTCAACTTGCGGTACTTCTTGTAGTAGGCTTGGGCGTTTTGTTGTGCCGTCAGTTGCGGATCCAGCGGTATATTTGCCGTTGTGCCGTCAAAGTAATTGTCGCAAGTCAGTGATGTTTGTTGCGGACGGATTTGCCAAATGTTGGACAGAATCAGGTCGCCGTATTGGCGGAAAATCTCCCGTTCTTCCGCCTCCAACACGCTTTGGCGTTGGGCTGCTAGTTTCTTCTCCGTGCGGGAAATTGCGTTCTTTACAACCGTGGTGACAGACTTGGCTTTGTCGTTGAAACGTTGGCGTTTGTCCAACAAATAGTAGTAGTTGTCGTGCGCTTGGTTGAGGGTTGCAAAGTGCAATTTGTCCCCTTTCAAAGTGTGGTACTCGAAGGGCGTCACGTCGACGGGTGTACGGTTTTTTAACCATACGGTTGGATTTTTTTGTGACAAAGCGGTGCGATAAGCCTCTATTTGGCGCGCTACGAGAATGTTGTTTGCAACGGTGTGGTCGTCCTCGTTTATGCCGTGCAACATCTCGTTGACGGTGGCTTGGGAAACGCCCAACAATACCTCGGGTAACGTCTTGCGTAGCGGTACGGAGCATGTCGCCAAAAACTCGTTTATGCGTGGCATGTCGAAGGGTTGTATCTTCTCCTGCGGCTCGAAAAACTTGTACTTGGCGCCGCTCATGACGATACGTGTGCTGTTCATGTCTTGCGGCAGGTGCTTTATGCTGTCAAGTGTGATGTATTCGCCGTCGGTCAGTATGATGTTGCTTGTCTTGCCCGTCAGTTCGAATACTAGGTGCATTTCTCGGCGGTAACCTAGGTCGTCCGTCACCGACAACGCAAAGTCCAACACACGCTCGTAGGGCATTTGCCATACGCCGTTTATCGTGGCGTTGGTGATGTGCTTGCGCAGAAGCATGCAAAAGCTCGGGCAAACCTTGGGGTTGTCAGTGGGCATGTCGGTGATGTGTATTCTGTTGACGCCGGCGTTTGTCGAGATGATTAGTTTGTACGTCTTGCCGTTGAAGATAAACAGCACTATCTCGTCCTTTTCCGGTTGGTATATTTTTGTAATTTTGCCGCCGACAAGCGTTTGACGAAATTCCTCCGCCAACACCGACAGCGTAAGTGCGTCGAAAGCCATGGTGTACACCTCTTTATCACATTGTACTACATTTTGCCGTCTTATGCAAGCAATCGATGCGGTTGTGCGTATTCGTCCGGTGTGGGTGAGATTTTGTAGGCGATTCTGTCGCAGTCTCAACAAGGCGTGTATCATTACTAAGTGGTGTATAGCGGTGGTTTGGGCGGTCTATTTTTGTCCTATAAGCAACATTTTGGCCTCGTTTTAGCACTCGCGCGAAAAGATTGCTAATTTTTTTGTTATTTATGCAAAAACTCTATTAAAACGTTTGCGTAAATCGACATTGTATGGTATAATAACACACTGTAGGGGTATGGGTGGTTACAGCTCGTACCGCAGACCGAATATTTTGCAAACGGCGCGGATTGTGCCGTTTCGGAGGAAGAATAATGAAATATACGCAAAAAAGAGAAAAGAACACCTTGACCGTCACGTTTAAGATGGACAACACCGAGTGGGCAGACTTCGACATGCGCGCTTACGAGCAAAACAAAGGCAAGTACAACGTCCCCGGTTTCCGCAAAGGTCACGTCCCCAAGAACGTGTTGGAAAACAGATACGGCAAAGGTTTGTTCTTTGAAGACGCTCTTTATCTTTGCGCACAGGAATACTACAACCAATTTTTGGATAAAAATAAGAAGGTGGAACCCGTTGCTCGTCCGCAAATCGACGATCAATCCATCAAAATGGACGACAAAGGCGTTACTTTGGCCGTAATCGTAACCGTCAAGCCGGAAGTAAAACTCGGCGAGTACAAGGGTCTTACCATCGAAAAGGTTGCTACGCAAGAAGTTAAGCCCCAAGACATCGACGCCGAACTTGCACAAGTGCGCGAACGTAACGCTCGCTTTGTGGAAGTCACCGACCGTCCCGTGCAAGACGGCGACCAAATCAACCTCGACTACTGCGGAAAGGTTGACGGCGTTGCTTTTGCAGGAGGCACGGCTGAAAAGCAAACGTTGGTTATCGGCTCGCACAGCTTTATCGACGGTTTTGAAGAGCAACTTGTCGGCATGAACGTGGGCGAAACCAAGGACATTAACGTTACATTCCCCACCGAGTACCATGCGGCGGAACTCGCAGGCAAAGCTGCGGTATTTACCGTTACCGTAAACGAAATCACCGTCAAGCAACTTCCCGAACTTGACGACGACTTCGCAAAGGACGTCAGCGATTTCTCCACGATGGAGGAGTACAAAGCCGACATCGCCAAGCACATTGCCGAACGTTACCAAGCCGACGCCGACCGCGCAAACGAAAGCAAGCTTGTGGAAACGGTAGTTGGCAACGCTACGATGGAAATCCCCAACGAAATGATCGAGGAACAAATCGACAACTACATCGAGGACTTCAAGTACCAATTGATGTACCAAGGTCTTAACATCGAAAGCTACTACAAGTACACCAACAGCGACGAAGCAACGCTTCGCTCCAACTACCGCGAACGCGCCGAAAAGGCAGTGCGCACCAGACTTGTATTTGAAGAAATCGTCAAGGCGGAGAAGATCAAGGCTACGGCTAAGCAAATCGAAGCTAAGGCAAAGGCTTATGCGGAGAGCATCGGCAAGAGCTACGACGACTTCAAGAAGGAAATGGGCGACCAAGCAAAGGTTTACTTTGAAAACGAAGTCGTTACCGAAGCGCTCATCGAGCTGTTGAAGAATGAAAATACAATCGCCTAGTTGCGGTTGACGGTGCGTGCAGTGCGCGCCGAGTACGCAAGACAAATTCGGGAAGCCTACGGCATAGCTATGCCGAGTTTTTCGACACAAATTACTAACGTCGGGAATAGGCTTTTCTTTTCCCGACGTTGTTTTAATACGATACTTTCAGCAGAGTTACGCTTTGTGCGGTCGTGCCGTGCAATGCGACGTGCGTAGGCTTGCCTACACGCAAAATAAGGAGATTACCATGAATCTTGTACCTATGGTTGTGGACCGCACCGACAGCGGCGAACGCAGTTTCGACATTTATTCCCGTTTGTTGGAGGACAGAGTCGTGTTCCTCTCGGGGGAAATCAACGACGACGTTGCCAACTTGGTTGTGGCGCAACTCATCTATTTGGAGTCCAAGGACCCCACCAAGGACATTTGTCTGTACATCAACAGCCCCGGCGGCTCAGTTTCGGCAGGGCTTGCCATCTACGACACGATGAACTACATTCGTTGTGACGTTTCTACCATTTGTATCGGTCTTGCCGCAAGCATGGGCGCGTTTTTGCTCAGTAGCGGCACCAAGGGCAAACGTTTTGCATTGCCCAATAGCGAAATTATGATTCACCAAGTGTTAGGCGGTGCGCAAGGACAAGCCACCGACGTGGAAATACAAACCAAGCAATTGCTCAAAATCAAGCAAAAGCTAAACAGATTGCTTGCGGAAAACGTCGGCAGAGATATTGCCGAAGTGGAGCGCGACACCGAACGCGACAACTACCTGTCCGCATCGGAAGCCAAGGCATACGGCATCATCGACGACGTGTTTACCACGCGTATCTAGTAGCCGATGTTGCGTTTGGCATACAGTCAAGCGTATTGCCGGCGGCAGTCAGCCGTATGTTTATGCAACATGCGGTAGTTTGTTTGATACAACACAACGCTTACACAGCTTGCGGACGGATTTTGTCCACAATTAGGGGCGGTAACGCCCGATACCCAATAGGAGTAACACTATATGATTCAACATTGTTCTTTTTGCGGCAAAGGCGAAGACCAAGTCAAAAAGTTGCTTGCCGGTCCTTCCGGCACTTGCATTTGCGACGAGTGCGTAAAGCTTTGCCAAGAAATACTCGACTCGGAGTCCGTCGGCAACACCAAGCAAACCACGGACAACTTTACCTTGCCCAAACCCGAGGAAATCAAGGCTAAACTTGACGAATACGTGGTGGGGCAGGACCTTGCCAAGCGCACCCTTGCCGTGGCGGTGTACAACCACTACAAGCGCGTGCTCAACAAGGACGCCGACAACAACGACGGTGTGGAACTGGAAAAAAGCAACATTCTTATGCTCGGACCCACGGGTTGTGGCAAAACATTGCTTGCCAAGTCTCTCGCACGCATATTGGACGTGCCTTTTGCCGTCGCCGACGCTACGACACTGACGGAAGCAGGCTACGTGGGCGAAGACGTGGAAAACATTTTGCTCAAGCTCATCCAAGCGGCGGACTACGATGTCAAGCGTGCCGAGCGCGGCATTATCTACATCGACGAAATCGACAAGATTGCCAAAAAGTCGGAAAACGTGTCCATCACTCGCGACGTTTCCGGCGAGGGCGTGCAACAAGCTTTGCTTAAAATTTTGGAAAGCACCGTTGCCAACGTTCCTCCGCAAGGCGGTCGCAAACATCCCCAAGCGGAAAACATCCCCATCGATACCACCAACATTTTGTTTATTTGCGGCGGTGCGTTTGTCGGGTTGGAGAAGATCGTGGAAAAGCGTGCGCAAGGCGGCGGCTTGGGCTTCGGCAACCAAATCAAGTCGGTTGAGGAAGTCGACCACGCCCAACTTGTGCGTGAGTTGCAACCGCAAGACCTTATCAAGTTCGGTCTTATCCCCGAGTTTGTCGGTCGTTTGCCCATAACCGTTGGTTTGTCGCCGTTGGACGTCAACGCACTTGTCAACATCTTGACGGAACCGAAAAACTCGCTTGTCAAGCAATACCAAAAGTTGATGAAGTTGGACAACGTCAAGCTTGTTTTTGACGACGACGCACTGACTGCCATTGCGGAAAAGTCAATCCGTCTAAAAACGGGCGCGCGCGGTTTGCGTAGCGTGGTGGAAGGCGTAATGTTGGATTGCATGTTTGACGCACCCAGCCACCCCGATATCGAGGAGATACACATCACTCGCGATTGTATCGAGGGCGGCAAGCAACCTACAATTGTCAAAAAAGCGGTGTAACAGCCGCTTTTGTCTTCTCAACTTGTCTAGGGCGAAATTAACCCTGCCGTCAAGCAATTTGTCCAAAGCAAAAGCGCATTGCTGTTGTTTGCTACGACAAAATTTTCGCTCGGCGGTTTGACAATGCAACTTTGCACATACTATACGTGCAAACGCAATTGGGCGTAACGTCGTTTTACGTTTGCAGAGGTTTTTTGTTGTTTGTCGCACGCATGTAAAAGGCGTTTGGCGACAACGACGGAAACTACGACAAATACTCGTGCGGAAGTGCGTTGTCGTTGCGGTGTAAACCGTTTGCGACGGCGTACCGATGCGAAATGAGGTGAAACATTGAACAGTTACAGTAATATACCCGTGCTTGCCATGCGCGGAAACTTTTTCTTTCCCAACGTCCGAGCCAAGGTGGAAGTGGCGCGTGAAATTTCCGTCAATGCAATCAAGTTTGCGTTGGAAAACGGCGGAAAGCTGTTTACGGTCAGCCAACTAGACCCTGCCAAGGCAGACTTTACGGGACAAACAGACATCTACAACGTTGGCGTGCTTGCGGAAATCGTATCCATTACGTCGGCTTCTTCGGAAAAAACCGACATCGTGGTGCGCACCCTCGAAGCGGCAAAAATTACCCGTTTCAGCGGCTCGCCCAAACTAATGTTTGCCGACATCGAAACGTTGGACTACTACATCGTCAAACCGGACGACGCACGCGCGCTGTTCGATACGACGGTGGGGTACATCAAACAGTATGCCGATGTCAGCAAGCCTGCGGAAAAGTTGGATACCAAGCAATTTGAAACCGCCGACGGCGTGGATTACCTTGCGTTTACCAATGTGGTGGCAAACGAACTTGTCAACCGCCTTGCCGACCGCCAACGTATTTTGGAGGAAACCAACCTCGAAACGCGCATGGAGATTATTTGCGCATATATCATCGGGGAATTGGACATCGTTGCGGCGGAAAAACGTGTGGCAAACCGCGTCAAAAAGCAGGTTGCCGACGGACAAAAGGAGTACTATTTGCGCGAGCAAATGAAGGCGATTTCTGCGGAACTAGGCGAGGACGCCAACGAAAAGCAGGAGTACCTCGACCGAATTGCGGCGTGCGGTATGCCCGAGGAAGTTGCCGACAAAGCGAAAAAGGAGCTTGCCCGCCTTGCCAAGATGAGCAGTACTTCTCCCGATGCGGCGGTTATACGCAACTATCTGGATTGGCTTTGCGACGTGCCTTGGACAAAGGAAACGCCCGACAACACCGACCTTGTGCGCGCAAGGGAAATCCTTGACGAGGATCACTACGGACTAGACAAAATCAAGGATCGTATAGTGGAGTACCTTGCCGTAATGCAACTTACGCACAAGCTCAACGGACCCATTTTATGCTTCGTCGGTCCCCCGGGAGTGGGCAAAACGTCCATTGTGCACAGTATTGCACGTGCTTTGGGGCGCAAATACGTGCGTGTAAGCCTTGGCGGCGTGCGTGACGAGGCGGATATCCGCGGCCATCGCAAGACCTACATCGGCGCGATGCCCGGCCGTATCATCGAGGCTATCTCCCGCAGCGGCTCGATGAATCCGCTGCTCGTGCTCGACGAGGTTGACAAGATGGGCAGCGACGGGCGCGGCGACCCCGCGTCGGCGCTTTTAGAAGTGCTCGACAGCGAACAGAATTATGCCTTCCGCGACCACTACCTTGAAATTCCCGTCGATCTGAGCCGCGTCATGTTCATCATGACGGCCAACACGCTCGACACCATTCCGCGTCCGCTGCTCGACCGCATGGAAATTATTGAGATTCCCAGCTATACGGACGAGGAGAAGGTGCAGATCGCGCAGCGGCACCTGCTGCCCAAGGAGCGTCAGGCCCACGGGCTGACGGCCTCGAGCCTGCGCGTGGACGAGAGCGCCATCCGCGCGGCCATCGCGCTCTACACGCGCGAGAGCGGCGTGCGCTCGCTTGAGCGTCAGCTCGGAAAGATCTGCCGCAAGGCGGCAATGCAGCTTGCCACAAGCGATGTAAAGCGAGTCACCGTGACAGAGAAGAACATCAAGGGCTTCCTCGGTGCGCCGCGTGCTGCGCAGGAAAAGATCCCCGAAAAGGACCTTGTTGGCGTGGTGAACGGCCTTGCGTGGACCGAGGTAGGCGGCGAAATTCTGGAGGTGGAGGCCGGCGTCATGGAGGGCTCCGGCAAGCTGGAGCTCACCGGCAATCTGGGCAAGGTGATGCAGGAGTCCGTGCAGGCGGCCTACACCTGCCTGCGCAGCCGCGCGGCGGAGCTGGGTATCCCCAGGGATTTCTACAAGACCAAGGACATCCACGTCCACTTCCCCGAGGGGGCCGTGCCCAAGGACGGGCCGTCGGCGGGC
>ERZ780157.3471-NODE-3471-length-13163-cov-3.045392_pt1 | contig 13163 bp, 16 predicted proteins | sample MGYA00511169_ERZ780157 | MGnify/ENA primary metagenome ERZ780157 (study PRJEB29588, sample SAMEA1965149) | human gut metagenome | biome: human gut; feature: human-associated habitat; material: faeces | place: Denmark | collected 2008/2010 ... | reverse complement strand
GGAAGCGCCGCAGCTGGGCGAGCACGGTCGCGTGGATCAGCTCGCCGGAGAGGTGGACACAGAGCGGTGAGGCGAGAGGCGGGAAGTGTGACAGGGAGAGGAGGAAGCTGGGCGTGCAGCGCACCAGCGAGGGGGCGTGCGTGGCGAGCAGCGAGTACGCGCGGTCCATGCTCGGGCAGTTGTAGAAGGGGAGGTGGAGTGTGAGCGCGTCGAGGATGCACGTGATGCAGTCGATGAAGCGTGTGGGGGAGAAGGCGGTGATGGAGGGCGTGATTCTTTCATTTTCATGACAATCAGCATCCCTTTCTTCATCACGACAATGAACACTCCTTCCATCATCAAGACAACGCACATCCCTCCCCTCAAGAAAACCACGCATCCACGCCAAGCGAGCCAGAATCCCACTGGATGACTGGAAAACGAAGAGCCGCGAGGACACAGAACCACTGGTGCAACTACATATTCAAGCACACGAATTGCATACATGAGAAAAGGAGATGTGCGAAGAAGCGACAACTGGTACGAAGAAAGCGCTATTCCGGTAGCAGCCGACCGACAAAACGAATACACAAATCGCTCATCCGGCTCCATCACGATAACTCATCATAAACCACAAACAACACACATACTGCTAGACGAGAACGAACTCCCATCATATTTTGAATACAAATCGTTTGTCGTTACAATGAGACCCACAGGAAGGGATTTCATTGCAGAGTCGAGGATTTCCGCCGTAGACGTGTCGTCTGCGTAACAAACTGCACCAACAAACTACCATCATCAATTGGAAGAAAGCAATACTCGTTGATTAAGCATGTAGCAACCCACGACGTGAATGCAAAGCACTTCTAGCCAATCAGACCATAAAAGCACAGCCACGGGCATCAGTAAAACGATGACAGACTCCCGATCAAGCTGAAAGGCGGAAAGGATGCGCTCATTCTCCGTTCGTTGTATAGACAGCTGCTTGAACGTGTATACTATAAACACATCTTTATCTTTGTCTACCTCTGAAAGCAACACATCAAACGCACAATCTACAACAGCGATGGCATCCTCGTCTTCTCTGAATGACTGTTGAATCAAGGCCTTAATCGAGTCCATTGCAGCGCACACACCACAGCATCGACTGATCCAGCCTCCTCTCTTTCAAACTCTGACCACATACCTCCACCCCATCGAGCAATCCGATCCCCACTCCATTCACCAAACACTCCTCTCCATCCCACTCCCACTCAAATCCGGGGGATCCCCCGTTTCCACCGTTCCCTCTTCGTTCAGAAAAGAACAAGCCGATTTCTGAATCTCTAGAATGGTACTCTTTTCATATCCTTATTACCCCTAGTCCTGCGCTCATTGTACTTGCAGTACGCCGCACCCTCCGTTCCCTCACCGCTGTAGATCCGGAGGGAGAAACAAACCCAGTGGAGGAAAATACGACACCCGCCGTGAAGCCCTTTGTCTACCAAGACATCTTTGAAACCGCCGGCCCTGATACGACCGTCTACCGCAAGATCTCCAGCGACTACGTCTCCACCATTGAAGTCGATGGCAAGAAGATCCTGAAGGTCGCTCCCGAGGGATTGACGTACTGCCTAACCCAAACCGCTCACCAATAGCCTTCTCGCCGAGACCTGCATGCACGACGTCTCCCACTACCTTCGTACTGCGCATCTGGAGAAGCTCGTCCAGATCATGAAGGATCCCGAGGCCTCCGACAACGACCGCTACGTCGCCATGAACTTCTTGAAGAACGCAAAGATTGCTGCTGAGATGCAGTTGCCGTCCTGCCAGGACACGGGCACTGCGATCATCATGGGAAAGAAGGGTCAGTACGTGTGGACGGACGAGCACGACGCCGAGTCGCTGTCCCGCGGCGTCTACAACGCCTACACCAAGCTGAACCTGCGCTACTCGCAGAACGCGCCGCTGACGATGTACGAGGAGGTGAACACCAAGACGAACCTGCCCGCGCAGATCGACCTGTACTCCATCCCCGGCAACGCCTACAAGTTTATGTTCATGGCGAAGGGCGGCGGCTCTGCCAACAAGACGTACCTGTTCCAGGAGACGAAGGCGCTGCTCAACCCGGGTGGGCGACGGCGAGGCGTGTGAGGCGTAGACAAGCTGATGCCGTTCATCGAGGCGAAGATCAAGTCGCTCGGCACCGCTGCCTGCCCGCCGTACCACCTCGCCATCGTCATCGGTGGCACCTCCGCGGAGTCCAACCTGAAGACGGTGAAGCTGGCGTCGGCCAAGTACCTGGAGAACCTGCATACGAGCGGCAACGAGTACGGGCGCGCGTTCCGCGACCTGGAGATGGAGCAGAAGGTGCTGGAGATGACGCGCAAGATGGGCATCGGCGCGCAGTTCGGCGGCAAGTACTTCTGCCACGACGTGCGTGTGATCCGTCTCCCTCGGTGAGTGATCGTGTTTGAGTTGACGTGCAGTCACGGCGCCTCCTGCCCCTTCGGCATTGGCGTGTCGTGCTCGGCGGACCGTCAGGTGGGAGTAGCTGAAACTGAATCATGGATAGTGCTTCGCGAAGATCACGGAGGAGGGTCTGTTCGTGGAGGAGCTGGAGCACAACCCGGGTCGCTTCCTGGAGAAGTACAACCAGAAGCAGACGGACAACGCGGTGAAGATCGACCTGAACCGCCCGATGAAGGAGATCCTGGCGACGATCAGCAAGTACCCCGTGAAGACGCGCTTCAGCCTGACGGGTCCGATCATCGTGGGTCGCGACATCGCGCACGCGAAGATCAAGGAGAGAATCGACCGCGGCGAGCCCATGCCTCAGTACATGAAGGACCACATCATCTACTACGCGGGTCCCGCCAAGACGCCCAAGGGCTACGCCTCGGGTGAGTGAGAGGAGGTGGGATGAGACGTAGGTTCGTTCGGTCCCACGACGGCGGGTCGCATGGACCCGTACCTGGATCCCTTCATGAAGCTGGGCGGTTCGATGATCTCGCTGGCGAAGGGCAACCGCTCGCAGCAGGTGACGGACGCGTGCAAGAAGTACGGCGGCTTCTACCTGGGCTCGATCGGCGGTCCGGCGGCGGTGCTGGCGAAGGAGAACATCAAGAAGGTGGAGTGCTTGGAGTATCCTGAACTGGGTATGGAAGCCATCTGGAAGATCGACGTGGTCGACTTCCCTGCCTTCTTGCTGGTGGACGACAAGGGCAACAATTTCTTTGACGGTCTTCTGTAATTGCCTCGGGTTTGTTGAACAAACAGGCGAAACGGGACGCATGAGATCGGCGATCCTGCCGCAATGGGGACAAACGAAGTTGACGGACTAGCAGTGACACGCACAACAAAAGCAAACGAGCTTTGCGAGTCTACGACGCTCCGCCTCGGTCGTTTCGATGAAGCCGATGCCGCGACGCGCGTCCGTGTAATCCTCCATAAAGACCTGAATCATCTCGACCATCTTTTCGACTACGCGTCAAAGGACGGGGCGAAGCAGCACCGGTAATAGAGGGAAGCCACGTTTCGTTGTGATAGCCCGAAATGTTGAGGCAGATCTTCTTGTTTATGATGTATCTGCCGTTTTCCTATGCGTGACGACTGCAAAAGGCGAAAACGGTCAAGAAATAGAAGTCCGGGGCAGAAAAGGGGAAGTCGGCAGGGAGAACGATTTTGCCGTGGTACAGACCTCCCTCGAACGGGGAGTCGTCGGGGCCGCGAACGGTGAAGTGCCACTCCAGATTGTCTGACTAGAGGGGATACCGCGACAGAAACGGCGTACCGATACGGGGGCATACCAGATGTAGGGATTCGTGCAGGAACGGGAGTTCTCGATCTCCTAGAGCGATAAGAGGCGTTATTTCGTTTCCACCTTTTGGAGACGCTTGGCTCGTTTGATCTGCAACGCCTGCTGCGACATGGACAAGACAGAGAGAGAAATAGTGAACTCTCTCACGGTTGGGAGGACAATCCCGCTTTCAGTTCCGATCGTTTCAGCGTGGAAGGACGACGCGTGCTGCCAACAAAGAGGACGAAAGAAAGACAAGGAGTGGAAGGCAATGATACAACTAGTGGATCTCCATAAGGAAATCAAATATGTCCGTGTTCTTAATCGTATCCAGTATAGACTTCTTGGTAAGAACCAGTCGCTCATTATCGTACTCCGCGTACTGCGTTGAGCGAATCGTGATGTCCATGATGAACATTTCACATGCGCGTGCGAAAATGACCGGAGTCTCCGCCGATATCATCCTCACGTCCTGGTCCGACTTCATGATTCGCTTAATTCGCGCGATCGGAAGGTCGTTGTGTTTCTTGAAGTCCTTCTTGTCGGCTACTCCGTAAGCACGATTCCCACACACACTACTCTGGTTGGACTGGACGTTGTCCAGCTGCGCTTTCCACATCTTGTCCAATTCATCGTCTATAGAATATCGCCCGTTTGACATTCTTGATGAGAATCAATGGCGCGACACAAAGACGAATTGGGCAGGAATGAACTCCTCTTCATCCACAGGTTTGTTTTTCAAAGAGAGAAGGGTCATCGTCGCACCCGTTGTTAACAAATGAGCGCTCTCTTGTGTTGAGGTGTGGGACTGTGTACGCGTGAGATGCGGGGGAGAGGGAAGAGAAAAGAGGCGTCGTCGTTGTGTTGTGTCGTTCCATGATCATCAATACCGAATTCACCACTGTGCGTGCGAATCATAGCATCCGATTTGGATCAACCAATTCTTCATAGGGAGCGCGATTTCGCATCATGTCCGAACCAGGTGTGGAAAAGAAGGCGGTAACGGGTCCTTCTTCTCCTGTAGCAAAGGATGACAAGTCAGAGTGCGTTCTTCTTGCATCCGTTACGAGTAGAGCCGTTGCAAATGACCGTCCTTCGATTTCCGTGAGCGTATCCGTATGGGTGTGAATGACGCTTCATCGGATAGGAAAGAGAAGAGAGCACGAGCGAAATAATGCAGACGTCGATTCCAATGAATGCAAGGGAGAAGCAATCAAGTAAAGAAGCGAGAAGAGGGATGAGGACTAGTCGGATCCCCCTCTACGCCGGAGCATCAGCCGCGTATCCCTATGGAGCGTTTGTGAGGTGTAGTGAGGAGTCCCTATTCTCCCATTCAACTATCCCACAACATGTACCTTCGAACCACGAGTCTGTACTCTCCGTACAAGCATCCCGGATCCAAGTCTCCTCTCCTGTCCCCGATTCGTCGTATGTGTTCTGCTGCGTGAATGAGCCAAAGGCGTCCAGTCCGATCCCTTTTCCCCAGTGTTCAACGAGGTAGGAGTTATTCATATCATTGAAATGCAGTACATGACCGTAGAGAAGCCGCAGCGAGCCACACGGAGACGCTCAGGTTCGCATGGCACAGCCGCATGAGACATAGCGTCGCTGGGCTCCTTCAGACGCGGCGTGAAAGAGGTGGGTTCCTCGTTTCCGTCCTCGCACCTCATCAGCTTCCCTCCAACATCGCCAACGCGGAGGTGGTGAAGCGTGTTGCGAGTCACGCGTAGGCGGCGAAGCCAGTCCGTGGACGTCGTGACACCTCCGCGCTTGATGCGCAGAGACAGTTCCAGTCGCTCCAGAACGTACCACTTGCGCATCGTGTTCAACACGTGGGTCCATTCTTGCTGCTTGATGAATAGCGTGTCGAAGGATGTGTTGTTTTCGGGTTCCTCGCTGGAGGAGTTGAGGAACACCATCAATAGTTGTTTTCTGTATCTGCCAGTGGTGAAGGTGTGCATCGAGCACCCGTCCCAGCCCCACACTCTTGTTAACATAACCGACATCGACCAGCTTTACGACAACGCTGTGATTCTTCTCTTGCCAAGCCCTTGTCCTGTTTCCTGAACAAACAGTCTCCATATTACATAAACGAACCTCTCCCATCGCGTCGAATCATGAACTTCCCTTCCGGATTCCTACTCCATGAAAGCACACCGAATGACGTACCGATAGAAGTGCAGGAAGGTGCACTCCTTCCCGCGACCGCACTCCCGCTTCAGGTAGTCGTTGCACACACCGTACTTCCAGCACATCACCGACTCGGGCAGGTACTCCACGTTCAGCTAACCGTCATGCATCCACTCCACACCCACCTCCTTCCCCGCGTAATACCGTCCCTGCAACGCCCTCAGCGCCTTCTCGCCGGACTCGCGCGTCTCCCACACGCAGTACACGTTGCCGTGGAGATAGGGGAGGGGATTGGACGCCACCAGAAGGTAGCGCAACCGACCGTACTTCTCCATCTCGGGATATACGTCCTGGAAGAAGGCGACAAAGTGCTGCTCGATCTCTTCGTCGGTGTACTACGGGAAAGGCAAGAACGGGAGCCGTACTTCGAGGTAGGCGCTCAATGAGTCCTCGCCGCTTCCCACTCCCGGTAGTTGGAACATATTCTACGCAGTGATAACGAGACACGAAATAAACGTGAATGAGCACGCCGCGACTCCGCTTTGGCCATACGTGAATCATCTTGCACCGAGCGCCAAAGCGACAGCAGCCCGTGCGGAGATACGAGAGACAGTAGTCCTTGCTCGGAGCTTCCTTCTCCACCGGCTTGGATGTCCCTTCCTTGGTTTGTGTCCGCGGAGCGTCGCGCATCGCCACCTTCTTTCTATCCGTGAGGAAGAGGACACAGCCGTACGCGATCCCTTGGAGATACTCCTTCTCCCTCTCCTCCTTCTCCCTCTTCTCAAACAGCATCTGTCGCTGGAGCTCGTGGGAGTAGTTGTCCTCCTACGAATCAGGAGAATCAGCTCGGTTCACTTCCATCATCTGATTTCGCTCCTCCCATAAGCGCGCTTGCCTCTTATGCTCCTCGTCGTTCAGCTCATCGCTCGCGCTCTCGTCCTTCTCTTCGGTTTGGGAACCAGCCATGCTTCTTCGCATTTTGTTCCTCTTGTTCTTGATCATCTTCCGCTTCTGCTTCCGGCTGAGGTGGTCTAGTTTGTTCCCCAATTCTTCGCGAATGTCGCGATATGACGGCAGAGGAGGCTTTTCCGCCTGAAACTGCGAGACGGGGACGTAGTACAGCTGCTGGGTTAAGGGGACATTGCTGGAAACTGCATATCCACTGAAGGACGCAATGGGGACAGTGCAGTTCATCGCTGTTGGATATGTTGCATTCGTCTGCGCGCTCGCCGATTCGTCTGGGTCCATTGGCGCCAGGGACTGAGCGAGATTGTTTGTGGGCAACAAACAGACTCCGGGAGTCAGCAAACATATTCAGTTGTGAATATGGAGCACGTATGATGCGGCGAGCTGCATTCTCCCTGTTCGCTTTTACTGTTCTTGTTGCTCCTTTCGTTCATAACAGATATACACACACATTGAAGTTCGGGGAAAGAGGATGAAAGAATGGCTAGACAGCGAAAGAAGTCATCGTCTGTTATGAACGACAGCGAAGGCTCGATGACTTGCTTTCCGTAGTACTTTCTCATTAAAACCGTAGTAGATAAAAGAAACACAGCGCGAGGAGAAAGAGAGGAAGAGGCGCATTCTACGGCGTGAGACGGAGGGAGCACAGCGAACGACTGCAAACGACGTCAATAATGGCAAAGACGAAGGGTTCAAACGATTCAAAGTGAACCGAGGTTAGGTACTGGTGACACAGAACATAGGGGGAATCGACAAACAGGGAGGGGCTGGAGGAAACAACTGTGTACCAGATACAGTAATCCAGCCACTCTTTGCTTCTGCAGTATTGGCTCTTGCACAACTCCAATAGTGCTTTCTAGACCGTGAGCAGCGATGGCAATCCCCCACATAGCTACACATGGCAGCAAGAGTCGCGTCCGAATAGGCGTTGTTGTCGCCATACATCACGACGGATACGTACAAAGCGATCCTGTAAATGACTTGCAAGTACTTGGTGTCGATTCTCACACGTGACAAAAGGCTGTCCACTAGCCGATGGGAATAAAAGATGTTCGTCCTGGTAGCTAAATCGGAAGGCAATTTCTAGTCATCACCAACTCTCAGTGTGGGAGCACATGAAGCATATCAAGATAGGCGCACTGGCGGGACTGCGCCAAACAAGGCTCCTTTTGAACCGTATTCGGGTAATCAGGGCAGATAGTGCTCCTGGGCTCCGCTTTCCCTCTATGAAGATGAATCACAGTAGGCTCGTAACTGATGTCCGGCCTCACTCTGAAATCATCAACAAAGGGATTCAACATTGTTCTTTAATGATGCGCCTAATCATCCTTTTTGACAATCCTTTCAAAATAAGGACCCTAATTCTATATAGCGCGATGGCAACAAATAGGTCGGATCCATTCGTTACCTTCTTTTTACTCATTTCCTTTCGCGACATCTATTCCTGTTTTGTAAACAATCGGGACTGCCGGCAGAGTAAAATGCTGGGAAGAGTTCTCCCTTTGTTCATCTTTGGCTCCTTCCATCTTTTCGGTTCCTTTAGTGCATACGCGATAGAGCAGTGCAAATACGACTCGAATCCACGTCGACGGAGAGAAACGGAGTGATTCTGTCTGGCTCTTTGCTTCTCTCTTTGACCGCACATGTCGCTCCACTGCATATCCCTTTCCACTTAGCGAGGCCACACGCTGTTTGCGAGCGATACTGCGAAGTGAAACTCCCATGTGTGTTCAACAAAAGAAAGAAAAATTAGACAGGAATGGGAAATATCCTAGATTGCTCGACTGCAGTACGGATCGTAGCCGCCCTCATCTGATCGATAGGAACCCGTACAGCCTGAACCGACAATTCAGGACGGGCCTCCCGATACGACGGAGGTTCCGATGATAGAAGAAAAAGTACCGCTCATGGATTCAAAGATTTGGACATATCTTCGTGATTACTACAAACGGAACAACCCCGTGTTCAACACGAACCCTGAGACGCCCACCTTTATATCGAATAGCAGCTACATCGCAAGTGTACGTTATCATCCCGCAACTCGGCGTAATTCTCGTAGAGCTACGCAAACGTGATTCTCAAGTTCGTAAACGACTGGTTCAAGACGCCGAAGTGCGACAAGTCCCAACCTATATATATCGTGGAAGTCGGAGCGGGTCAAGGGCGATTGGGCTTTTTGATCCTCCGGAAGCTGCTTTCGATGAAAAAGTACTTCCCCGAAGACGTGAAGCTTCCGTTTGTGTAGGCGAGATCTGTGCTTTCTTAGACGCAGGTATGTGATCACGGACTTCACCTCCGAGTCCGTCATGAAGATGAAGTCGCACAAATGGTATGCCGAGTTCGTGGCGCAGGGCGTGGTGGACTTTGCCGTCGTCGATTGCGAGGACATTCCTTCCGTCCTTCTCCTTTTCCTCCATGACGTGTAGATCACGCTGGAACTGGCGAACAAGACGCTCACTTCGGAGACGCTGAAGAACCCGCTTTTCGTGATTGCCAACTACGTGCTCAGCAACCTCCGCAACGACGTCATTCGCATCGAGAACAACTCGCTCCAGCACGGACTCCTCTCCGTTTCTTCGCCCCAGGACAATGTGGAGATGATGAACATCATTCCCCGTCTTCAGTACTCCCTCGCTTTCCTTGCTCACCCTCAGATTCTCGTGGAGTTTCGTGGACATGCCCGAGACGGTGTACAATGATTACGATGATGACGTCAAATCCCTCATCCAAGAATACAAATCCTCGATTCCCGTAGCCCTCTCTCGCCTCCTTCACCGTAGAACGGAACCATCCTCCTCCCGCTCATCGCCCTGCGCATGCTTCGCCAGCTCCTCGCCCTCAGCAACAATCAACTCGTTTTCCTCTCCGGCGACATCGTACGACCTCCTCCTCTCGCTCATGCACAGGGCACGCGCCTCCTCAGCAAGCTCGCCGTGTCGCGCAACCCCTACATCAGCACGCACGGGTCCTTCTCCATTCCCACCAACCTCCACGCGCTCGACCGCTTCGTCACCACCCACGGCGGCGTCGTGTACTCCTCGCCGTACCTCGAGGGCTTCATCGTAACCGTCGCTCGTCGCGTTCACTGTAGAACTCCGTGTACGTGATGGGCATCGCGCCGTCCGCGCTCGTGTCCACGCGCTGGATGATCCACCACGAGTTCTCCACCTTCACGCCCGAGTCCTTCAACGTCACGCAGAAGTGCCTGAAGGAGGAGAGCAGTCCCTCGCCCTCCGTCGCCGCGGTGATCGCCGTGCTGCGGCTGGCGCACTTCGACACGGACGTGTTCATGCGGTTCAAGCAGGTGTTGATCGAGAGAGGAGGGTACGCGGGGTCCTCGCCCAACACGCGCAAGGACATTCTGTACGACTTGGACGCGGTGCGCTCGCAGTACTACCCCATCAAGTCGACTGCCGACGTGTGCTTCGAGCTGGCTCGCATCCACATGGGTATAAAAGTGGGGGATGTGGGGGTATGTGATGAGTAGGAATATGACAAGGCGATTTCGCTCTTTGCGGATTCGAACGAGAATTGCGCGGATCACCACGTGACGTGGCACAACATGGGCATGTGCTACGAGTATAAGAACGACATTGAGAACGCGAAACGGTGCTACATGAAGGTGGGTGCTGTGGGGTTGAAATGACATATAGTCTCTCGACATCAAGCCGTCGTACCGTGAATCGAAGCTGAAGCTGAGTAAACTTGCGACAGAGATGAAGAGCGAGAACGCCACTTCCCCGAAACCTTCATCGAGTTAATCCTTCTCTTTGTTAAGAACAACGAACTGGAAACTCGTGCAGCCAATGAAACGGCAGATTCTGGGTTGAAAGAAGAACGCACAAATGGTTTTCTAGTGATGGAATCCGCGAACAGCATCGACAAAGACAAACGAATAGCAGAACTTGAGGTAGTCGGCGCGTCCTTTCCGTAATCGCCCTAGAAAGAGCTCGCATCGGAAAAGGAGCGCTCTGCCGGACTGGAGAAGAAGATACTCGAGCTGAAGGAGCGAATCATTGATCTCGTAGCCAACTCTACCGCTGTTTCACGCCATAGAGCACGAAATCGGAGGCAGAGGAAGAGGCGATCACCATGAAAGCATTCCGCTTTGGTTTTGCATGATCCTCTAGTTGATGCGCCGAATGAACGAGTTGAAGAAGGAAAAGGAAGAGCTGATGAAGCAGGTGGACGTCGAGGAGGATCATATTGCAAACACGCTATTGAAGAAACTGGGCGAAGTGGCTCTCTCCGTTAGCGAGTGACTCCTAGTTACAAAGGGAAAAGGTCTCGCTGGAACAGCAACTGGAGTACGAGCAGGAGTGCATGGTGAACCGTCTCCAGCGACAGATCCAAGCCATTCATCGCGAAAAGAGGTTGTTTCTCGCACTGACTTTCATTCTAGCGAACTGAAGACGCGTCTTCGCGACGACACCAAGGTGTTGCTCCGCAGCATTCAAGCCTCCATCGATCTCTTACAGCAGGCACGCAGTGCCTCCGCCACACCGGCTCTTGGGTTTGCACTGTCTATTGGTCGTGATACCTAGTCCCACCCAAATGGACGTGAATGCTGAAATGGAAGAGGTGAGCAAGCAGCTGAAGCCGTTTTCTCTTCCCGCTTCGGCCATCTCGACGCCTGCACCCCTCTCCGCGAGCCACTCTGCGCTTCCTCCCTCTCCTCTGCTGACGGGACAAGATGCGCAGATGAAGATGATGGAGGTGCGTCCTGTTCTCGCTTTTCACGTGTAGGGAGAGAAGAAGATGAAGGAGTTGCTAACGGTGGTGAACGGCATGGAGAAGACGCTCGATGCTCTCACCGATCGGTACGACTCTCTTCCGCCGCAGCCGACCTACCTGGGAGGCGTTGCGCTGGACGAAGCCACGGTCCGTTTGCGAACGGGCAGCATCGCGTCGCAGCGATCAAGATCGAATAGTGTTGCTGGAAAGGAGCGTTCTCGCCACGCCAGTATCAGTGAATAGTCCTTTTTCACTTGTTTCTTTGACACATGTCACATCTTCGCTTGCCCATTCACTCCGTCTTCTGCATATGGGATCGATAGTCTTCCTGCTATTCCTATTTCTGCAATCGCTTGCTCTTTCTGTGGATTGGCCACTCCAGCTATCCTATCCGGATTTGGAGTCTATTCCTCGTAGTAACGTTCTTTTTGAAGAGAAGAGTTCGGTGGATGACGTGGCTGACGGATTGGTGTCATTCTCCTTTCTATATGCCAATTCGGATCGGTGTGGCTATACAGATCGTTTCAGCGTGATTGGTCATGGAGTACAGCTCTGGATAACATGGAACACGAAGAGGGACGTGCATGCTCTCTGCTCTACGCTGAAACAGTTCATCCCATTCCTTTCTTTCCAACAGTGCAACGAGGGTGGAGGAGATGGAATGGACCTTCTTCAGCGCATCGAGTATTCCGACTCTGCATCCTACAGCATCCTTCTCATTGATACAAACCAGACGATACCGTTATCGTCCCTGTTTCCCATCCCTGCGTTGCATGACGTCTCTCTTCACATGGTCTATTCGTCCTCAACAGTGTCAACAGTGATATCGACATGCTCTCTGCAACCCACTTGTCTCCCCCTTCGTCTCCAGTTCCCCGAACGGCACGGTTACCACAACACGCTTCTTCTCCCCGTCGAGGAGGGAATGAAGGACGCCACACTTCTCCTCACCTTGCCTCGCGGAGTGTATTGCGACTTGGACGAGTTGCAGGAGTGGGTGGAGAAGAAGCAGCTGCCTCCCTTTCAGTCGATTCCTTCTCGGATTGACTGTGAGGCTCCTTTCCGTTCGTCTCATCCCTCGTTTCTCTTCTTTTCTTTGTCGTCTCTTTCCTCTTCTTCTGCTTCTTCTACTTCACTCTCTTCCTCTTCTTCTGCTTCACTCTCCTCTTCTTCCCTCCACCTCCTCCATATCCCCTTCCACCTGCGCACTGTTCTTCCTCACGACACAGACATCTCAGATCACCACAAAACCATCCTTCTTCCCTCAATCACCCTCCTGAACGAATCCCATCGCCTCCCCTACTACACAGAGCCCATCGAACTCTCTATTCCTGCCGGAGACGTGGAGAACCCATCGGCTGTGCTCGTTTGGACGATCATCACACTGGCAGTGTCTACTCTGTTCCTCTTGGTAGAATTCTCTTCTTCGCGTGTGTGTTGCACAAACAACCATCAACAATATACCACTCCATTAGACAGTCCGCTTAATCGAGGTTAGCCATGTTGACGTCCTTCTCGGTGTACTTGCCGGTAGCCTTGCGACCCTTGCGCTCGAGGATGTTCTTTCTGTCCT
>ERZ780157.3464-NODE-3464-length-13189-cov-28.172072_pt1 | contig 13189 bp, 8 predicted proteins | sample MGYA00511169_ERZ780157 | MGnify/ENA primary metagenome ERZ780157 (study PRJEB29588, sample SAMEA1965149) | human gut metagenome | biome: human gut; feature: human-associated habitat; material: faeces | place: Denmark | collected 2008/2010 ... | reverse complement strand
ACGCCAGAAGGGAAAAGGCGCAAGCAGATGGCGCAGGTGAATCTGGAAATCGTATCGCGCCTGCAGGGAATCTCACTGTCCCGCCGCCGGCGTTGGCAGCGGCTCCGGCGTGCGGTCATCCGCCGCGACCTCCGGCGTGGGCGTCGCCGACAGTTCCTCCGCATACAGCAGATTCAGCGTCTTGACATCCGCCGTCCCCGTTGCAGACAAACTGTTCGCCTTCTGGAACACCTTCACCGCGTTCTGCGTGCCCGCCAGGAACGTGCCGGAGCATTTGCCCGAATAGTAGCCAAGATCCGTCAGCTTCCGCTGCATCCAATACACATCCTCGCCGGAGCTGTTCACTTTCAGCGTCCGGAAGGGCTGCGGCGGCATCGCCCCGGCGCGATAATCCGGCTCGGCGGTCGGCTGCGGCGTGACGTAGGGCAGCATGTTCTTCGTGTTCAGCGAGGGCAGCTTCAGCGCGGCGCGGAGTTCCGGGTCAGCGGGCATATCGGCGCGAATCGTGACGACCGTCCCTGCCCCGCAGTTGTTGTAAATCCACTTCGCATCCGCAACGGTCAGGCGAATGCACCCGTGCGACGCGCGCTTGCCGAGGTTCTTGTAGGACTTGACCGATAAATCCATGGTATTGACCGTGTTGTAAATGACGGAATGGAACGCAATGGACGAGTTGATGCGCGTCCAGTACTGCGCGTGGCTGCCCCACTCCGGGAAGTAGCACCAGCGCGCCGTGCGCCCGTTGAGTGTGAATGTGCCGATATCCGACGGATTCTTGCGCGTGCCGGTGGAGCAGAGCATCTGCCGCACAACAACGGTGTAATCGCCGTTTTCGTCGCGCCCGTAGACGGTCGTCACCTGATTGTTGACGTCCACCGTGATGGCAAACGGTACAGGCGTCGGTTCGGGCGTAGGCTTCGGATCATCGGTCGCGGCACGCACATCCGGGTCGTTGAACAGCGCGTTCCACGTGTTTTCACCCACGATGCCATCCACGCTCAGCGCGTTCTGCTGCTGGAATGCCTTCACCGCGTTGCGCGTGTGCCCCAGAAAATTGCCGCTGATGTTGCCGGAATAGTACCCCAGTTCCGTCAGGCGGGTCTGCACGAGCTTGACTTCTTCGCCCTTGGACTTGTTGTATTGCAATTTCTTGACGAACGCCACCGTCGGCGCTGGCGTCGGGGTGGTGGTTTCATCCGAGAGGTGCATTCCGGGCGTGGGCGACGGGGTGGGCGTCGCCGCGGCGGACGAATCCCGGCTGATGGCATCGCCGCTGAACAGGCGTTCCAGCGTCTGCACATCCGCTTCGCCCGTAATCGGCAGGGCATTCGCCGTCTGGAACAGGCGGATGGCTTCCTGTGTCGCGGGCAGATAGCGCCCGGAAATCTTGCCTGTGTAGTAGCCCAGCGCCATCAGGCGAATCTGCGCCTGCCGCACATCCTCGCCCACGCATCCCAGCCGCAGCGGGCGATAATCCGCCGCATAGATGGCTTCCTGCGTCGCTTTGTCCGCCATGCCCGTCACCGCAAGGGCAAAATCGCGCTGGAAATCCTCCACAGCGGTTTTGGTCGCCTCGCCATAGCGCCCGGTTACGTCGCCGCTGTAATAGCACAAATCCGTCAGCGCGGTTTGCAGGGCGGACACGTCGTCGCCCTCATCATTCAGGGTCAAATCGCGCGTGATGTTCGCCGCGCCCTCCATCCACTCCACGCTGTCATCCGGCACGGCCTCCCCCGCATCCTCCGCCGACGCGAAGGGCAGTATCATCATCACCGCCAGCAGGAGCACCGCCAGCGTTCGTTTCCAGAAAGGCATCAAAAGCACCTCGTTCATGCTGATATTCAGGGATACGATTCTATTGTACTGGTTTTTCGCGCAGTTTGCAAGCGGATTTTTCCCCACGCGAAAGGCTGCCAAGCGTTCTGCGCCTGACAGCCCTGCGGTTATTGCCATGGAAGTTATTTTTTCAGCGACACCTTGTGTGTCTCCTGATTTTCGCCGTCCGTCTGCGGCTTCTGCGCTTCTGCCGGAACGCTCTGTGCTTGCAGCTTCTCCAGCTTTTCGGCGATTGCCTGCATGTTGGCGGCGATGCTGCGTATGTTCTCGTCGCGCGTTTCCTCCACCCACGGCGAACCATCCGCCGGACGGAGCGAATCAACACCGATTCGGATGAAGTCAATCAGCGCCCAAATGCCAAGGCCGCCCGCGGTGAGCAGCTTCAACACGCCCAATGCCGTGTAGCCGAGGTAGAAGCGGTCAACACCGAAGAGCCCCGTGAGGATAGCAAGCAGAATTGCAGTCTGCTTACTTTTCTGTGTTGTTGGGTTTTCAATTTTCGCAGGCTTTTCACTTTGTGCCGGCTTCTCGATTTTTTTCGGAGCATCTCGCATGATACCTGCGCAAATTGCGAAAAGCAGCACACAATAGCTCAGATAGTATGGCAGGTTGAAGTCTATATGATCACTAAAATTGTAATAGTCCCACCAATTATAATCATACCAAGGGCCATGGCCACGCTTAAAAAATCCACCCCAGTACATTGAACCGCCATAGCCGGTGTTCCACAGCAGAACGACTCCGACTATTTCAACAATTCCCAGAATGAGACACGCAAAGCCAAGCTCCTTTTTTGCCTTTCTCTTGCCAATGCTGTTAAGCAGCGGCGGCAGACCGATAAAGAACATGCTGATAATCCCGTCGAGATTGAGCAGGGATAGTTTCCACCAGTAATAATCATACTCTTCGGAAATTACCTGCTGATACGCCTGATACGTCATAAACGCGCACACAGCAAAATAAGCGATTACACATGTCAGGGAGACCGTTTTGCGTCGGCTGCATACGATTGCCAGTATCGGCAGCACTGCACAGGCAAGGCTCAACAGGCAGCGCACCTGCTCATACTGGAAAAAATTCCTGCTTACCAAGCTCACCAGCCGAAGCCCAATCGCCAGCACTGCCAGCACGATAAATGCCCAATTCAGCCGTTTGTTCCTTTGAATTTCCACGTCATTTTCCTCCCTCGTGGTTCCTTGCTTTCATTCTACCCTCCCCTCAAAAAAAGTCAAGCACTTTCTTTCTGAATAATATAATTTTGGCATTCCTAACAAAAGCATCCCAATTTGTTGTGGAACTTCACAAGCGGATTCCGCTGCTTGCGCCATCCGGGCAGCAAAAAAGGCTGCCCGCACTCGGCAGGCAGCCTTGCTTACTCCTGATAGTCCTGCAGCGACACCGACACCATCCGGCTCACGCCCTGTTCCTCCATCGCCACCCCGAACAGGCTGTTGCAGCGCTCCATCGTCCCCTTGCGGTGCGTCACCACAATGAACTGCGTACCCTTCGAGTATTCCTTCAAATAATCCGCGTAATACCCGATATTCGCATCATCCAGCGCAGCTTCAATCTCGTCCAGAATGCAGAACGGCGTGGGCTTCAATTTCAGCATCGCGAACAGAATCGCAATGGCGGTCAGCGCGCGTTCGCCGCCGGAGAGCAGCGACAGGAGCTGCAATTTCTTTCCCGGCGGCTGGGCGTTGACCTCGATGCCGCAGTTCAGCGGGTCGTCCGGATCCATCAACTTCAGTTCCGCATGGCCGCCGCCGAACAGCCGCGTGAACGTCTCGGCGAAGTACCCCTGCATCTTCGAGAAGTTCTCGACGAATGTAGAACGCATCTGAATCAGCAGCCGCTCGATGAGTTCGCGCAAGTCCATTTCCGCGCGCTTCAAGTCCTGCTGCTGGGCGGTCAGGTCGTCCACGCGCGCCTTGGTTTCGGCGTATTCCTCCACTGCCCCGACGTTGACCGTCCCCAGCGCGCGAATCTGCCCTTGCAGCTCGGCGGCGCGGCAGTCGCTTTCCTTCTCGTCGAAGGGCGTGCGGCGGAACTCCTCTGCCCCGGCGTAGGTCAGCTTGTAGGTGTCCCAGATGCGGTTTTGCAGATTCTTCTGGTCGCCCTCGATGCGCGCCTTCGCCAGCTCGGTCTTGTGCAGCTTCTCGCTGTCGCGGTTGTAGGCTTCGTGCAGTTTTTCCATGTCGCTGAGGATGTCGCGCAGGTCACTTTGCGCCTGTGAACGTCGCTGCTCGATGGCCTGCGCGGCGCTCTCCTGCCGCAGCTGCTCCTTCTGGCGGCGGGCGGATTCGGCTTCCTCGCGCTTCATGTCGTTCTCGTCAATGGCATCCAGTTCGTCCATCTCGTGCAGCAGCTGTTCGCGGCGCTCCTGTTCGCGGAGGATTTGCGCCTGATCCTGCTGCGCGTGGGCTTCGTCGCGCTCCAAGTCGCTTAAGCCGTGGCGCAGGTCGGACAATTGCAGCGTGCGCACCATCAGGCGGTCGTTTTCCGCGCTGGCTTCCGCGCGCGCCTTGACCAGCGCATTCTGCATTTCAATGGTCTTTTGCTCCATCGCGCTCTGGTCGCCCTGCGCGCCCGTGCGCTGATGTTCAATGGTCTCCAGCTGCTGGCGAATGTCCTCCAGCGACTGATGCAGCTGCACGCGCGCCTGCTCAGTCTCCTGCATCCGCTGCAAATGGGTGTTCAGGTCGGCGGATACGCTTTCGCGGCGCGCCTGTTCGCGGGCGACGGCAATCTCCTGCTGATGCAGGGCATTCACCGCGTCGCTGACCTTCTGCCGCTTTTCCTGCGCCGTCTGCTGACGCTGCGTCAGTTCCTGACGGCACTTGTCCAGTTCCGCGCGCCCGGTTTGCAGCTTCGCGGTCAATTCCTTCAGTTCACGCTCGCGGCTGAGCAGGTTGGACACCTTCGACTGCGCCGAACCGCCCGTCATCGAGCCGCCGGAGTGCATCACGTCGCCTTCCAGCGTCACCAAGCGAAACGCGTGATTGCCCGCGCGCATAATCGGAATGCCGTGGTCGAGGTTGTCGGCAATCACCGTGCGCCCCAGCAGATTTTCCACAATGCCGCGATATTCCGGCGCGCACTGCACCAGTTCGCTCGCCACGCCGAGGCAGCCCGGCAGCTTCAACGCATTGCGCTCATTGCCATAGAGCGTTTTGCCGCGGATGGCGCTCATCGGCAGGAACGTCGCGCGCCCCAGCCGATTCTGGCGCAGGTAGTTAATCAGTTCCTTCGCCGTCTCTTCGGTGTCGGTGACGATGTTCTGCTGCGCCGCGCCCAGCGCCATATCAATCGCCGTTTCGTACGCCTGCGGAACGGTCATCAGCTGCGCCAGTACGCCCTTGACGCCCGTCAAGCCGCGCTGCTTGGCGTAGGTCATCGCGCGGCGAACCGCCATGTTGTAGCCTTCCATGTCGCGCGTCATTTCGGTCAGGACGTTATGACGGCTCGCCGCCGCCTGCATATCGGCGGATTGCTTTTCGACATCCGCGCGCAAATTGGCATACGCGGCATCCGCCTCATCCGACGCTTGCCGCGCCTGCGCCAGCTTCTCCTGACACTGCTGCTGATGCTGATTTTCTGTTTCCAGCTGCTTTTCGACGGCAATCAAGGCTTCCCGCAGGGCAGCTTCCTGCTCCTGCAGTGCCCCGCTGGATTCTTCAATCTCCGTCAAGCGCGTTTCCATCTGCGCCTGCATGGTGTTCAGGCGCGTCTTGTCGTTGCGCACATCGGACAGGCGATTCATTTGGTCAATGACAGCGGCTTTCTGCGCTTCCAGCGCTGCGTCCGCTTCCTTTTCCTTCGCCTGCGCCTTTTCGGCGGCTTCCTGCGTCGCCCGGAGGATTTGCTCCGCGTCGGCAATCAGGCTGTGCTGCTTCTCCACGTCCGCCTGAATCCGTACATGATCCTTCTCGATTTCCGCCAGCCGCTCCTGGGCTTCCTCCTGCTCGCGGACGATGCGCTGCCGGTTCTCGCTGCGCGTCTCGCGGCGGCTTTGCAGGGCAGAGAGTTTCTTCTGCGATTCGTGCACATGCTCGGCGCATTCCATCAGTTCGGTGCGCGCCTTCGTGATGGCTTCTTCCAGCTGATCGATGCGGTTCTGCGTCTCGTCGCGGCGGGTGGTCTTGTCGGTCAGGTTGCTTTCCGTGTCCGCCAAAATCGTCTGGACGGTCAGCAGTTCGCTTTCCAGTTCGGACAAGCGCGCCCGCGCCCGGTCGGAGCGAATCAGGAAGAGGTTCAAGTCCAAATCCTTCAATTCGGTGGACAGTTCCAGATACACGCGGGCGTTGCGGCTCTGTTCTTCCAGCGGCTTCAGGCGCTTCGTCAATTCATCCAGAATATCATCGACGCGCTCCAGATTTTCCAGCGTTCGCTGCAATTTCTTGTCCGCTTCTTCCTTGCGCGCCTTGAACTTGACGATGCCCGCCGCTTCCTCAAACACCTGCCGGCGATCCTCGCTCTTGCGGGAGAGGATTTCGTCAATGCGCCCCTGTCCGATGATGGAGTATCCCTCTTTGCCGATGCCCGTATCGCGGAAGAGGTCGACCACGTCCTTCAAGCGGCAGGCGGTGCGGTTTAAGTAGTATTCGGATTCGCCGTTTCGGTAGACGCGGCGCGTGACCATAACCTCGGCAGCTTCCATCGCCAGCGCATGGTCATCGTTGTCAAACACCAGCGATACTTCGCAGTACGACAGCGGCTTGCGCTTCTGCGTACCGTTGAAAATCACGTCGGACATGCTCGCGCCGCGCAGGGTTTTCGCGCTCTGCTCGCCCAGCACCCAGCGCACCGCGTCGCCGATGTTGCTCTTGCCCGACCCGTTCGGCCCGACGATGCCCGTTATGCCCTCATCAAAGACGATTTCCGTCCGCTGGGCAAAGGATTTGAAGCCATACAGCTCCAATTTTTTCAGCTTCATTTATTAACTCCCATAGCGGGGATGCCCGCTGGTTCATGGGCATTCCAATAAACACCCATAATAAGTATAGCACAAACCCTCTTCTTGGACAACTGCCGCCGCCTGATTTTCCATGCTTTTTCCCCTCCCTTTTTCCCTTCTACCCGTTGCAAAGGCGGGCATTTCCTGCTATACTGCAAGCAGATTCCTGCAAAGCAAAGGAGAAGCATTATGTTCCGTCCCCTCTGCGCGGAAAATCCGCTGCCCGCCGCTCGGCGCGTCTATGAATACCTGCAATCGCTTTCCGGCAAGTGCCTGACCGGGCAGATGGAAAGCCAATGGTGCCGCTCGACTGAGCATGAAATCAGCTATCTGACCGATGTCACCGGTCGTCAGCCTGCCATTCGAGGGCTGGATTTCATGGATAACGACTATCTGGGCGTGACGCAGCGCGCGAAGGACTGGTGGGCGCGCGGCGGCATTCCCACCATCTGCTGGCACACGGGCGCGGATTTCTTCTCCGGTTACCCCGAATGCCGCGAAAGCGAACTGGACTGGGCTTCCGCTTTTGTGGACGGCACGGAAGCGAACCGCCGTCTGCTGGATGGGCTTGACCACGCTGTCCCCTACCTCAAGCGCTTGCAGTCAGATGGCGTTCCGATTCTTTGGCGGCCTTTCCACGAGATGGACGGCGGCTGGTTCTGGTGGGGACGCGGCGGCGCGGCGAATTTTGTGCGCCTGTGGCGGCTGATGTACGACCGCTACACGCATGTTCACGGTCTGCGGAATCTAATTTGGGTGCTGGGCTTCTCTGACGCGACGGAGGATTTGCGCCCGTGGTATCCGGGGGACGACGTGGTGGATATTCTCGGCGGCGACAGCTACAAGGTCGGCGCGCAGGGGGATTTATACCGGCGCTGTGCCGCGCTTGCCCCGGCAGGGATGCCGATTGTGTTCCACGAGTGCGGACAGATTCCGACCCGCGCGGAAATGGACGCGACGAATGCCCCGTGGGCGTACTTCATGGTGTGGCACACCAGCTGGCTGACGGACAGCAGCAAGGGGAACACGCCGGAGTCGCTGCGGGTGATTTATCGGGATAGCAGCTTTGTGACGCTGCATCAGCTGCCGGATTTCATCGAAAGCGACGAATGATTGCTGAAGAACATGCAAGGAGGTTATTTCCATGACCCTTCACGAACAAGTCACCGATATTCTCGCCTCCGCTGTCGAAGCGCAGGAATGCGCAGGCATCAGCGTACTGGTGCGGCGCTGCGGAGAGGAAATGCTCTATACGCAGGCGGGCATGTCCGACGTTGCGTCGGGGCGGCTGATTCACCGCGACAGCATCTTCCGCCTGTACAGCCAATCCAAGCCGATTACGGCCGCCGCCGTGATGCTGCTTGCGGAGCGCGGGCAGATTGACCTGATGGACGGCGTAGACCGTTATCTGCCGGGCTTCCGAAATGCGCGCGTCGTCGATAAGCAGGGCACGATTCGCCCCGCGACCCGCGCGCCGTGGCTGATGGAGCTGCTCGGCATGACGGCGGGCGTCTGCTACCCCGACAGCGACCCGGCAGGGCAGTATGCCGCAAAGGTGTTCGACGAAGCAACGCAGGAAATCCTTGCGGGCGGCGGCGTGCCGACGGTGGAGTTCTGCAACCGCTTGGGGCAGCAGCCGCTGTCCTTCCAGCCGGGCACGCACTGGCGCTACTCCACCTGCGCGGACATCCTCGGCGCGGTGGTGGAGGTCGTCAGCGGAATGCGCTTCGGCGAGTTCCTTCGCAAGGAGTTCTTTGAGCCGCTGGACATGGTGGACACCGGCTTCTACGTTCCCGAAAGCAAGCGAAATCGCCTTGTGACCGCCTACAAGCGCACGGAAAACGGACTTGTGCCGTGGACAAGCACCCACCTTGCCGTCGGTGTTTACGACCGCGAACCCGCCTTTGAATCCGGCGGCGCGGGGCTTGTTTCGACGCTGGAGGATTACAGCCACTTTACCGACATGCTGCTGGCGGGCGGCACTTACGAGGGGCGGCGGATTCTCTCGCCCGCGACAGTCGCCTGCATGACGCAGCCGCAGCTGAAAGACGCGGTTCGCCGCGATATGTGGGATTCGCTGGACGGGTACAGCTACGGGCACTTGATGCGCATTTGCGCTGAACCGGGGCGCATCGCCGGATTGGCTTGCGCGGGCGAATACGGCTGGGATGGCTGGCTGGGAACATACTTTGCCAACTTCCCCGGGCAGCAGATGACGATTCTGTCGATGCAGAACACGGTTGATTCCGGTACGACGCGGGTGGTTCGGCAGATGCGCAACGCGGTTCTGGCGGCACTCAGCCGCGAAAATTAACCATAAAGGAAACGCGCTCAAGCCGGGGCGCAAAAAAAGGGTCAAGGGGGGATCCCCCTTGCAGGGTCAAGGGACAGCGTCCCTTGTGGGGCTTGGGGCAACGCCCCAACTGTTGGGCGTGTGACCATTCCAAAGGAAAAGTCAAGCCCGACACCTTGGTCGCAGGCAGCGAAGCGTCCCTGCGCAGTAACTAAAAATGTTTCGATAAAAGTCAAGAAACATGGGAGTGCATCCGAAGGAGTCCAGAGGGCGACCGCAGACTTCGTCTGTTTTCATTGCCCTCTGGTTGCTGCATAAAAGACCTATATTGGAAAAGCAGCCAACTCCGGCAGCCACACTCCACAATTATATTATAATGAAGGAAGTACACACCATGCAATGCGGTGACTACACCTACCGCGCCATCGACACCGGCGCGGAAATCATGGAATACTACGGGCAAGGCGGCGAAATCAACCTCCCGGAAACGCTCGACGACCTCCCCGTTGTGAGCGTCGGGCTGTGCGCGTTCATCATGCGCACCGACCTGACCGCCGTCACGCTCCCTAAAACGCTCCGCCACATCGGCGGCAGTGCCTTCGAGGGCTGCTCGGCGCTGACAAGCATCACGCTGAATGACGGGCTGGAAACCATCGAGTACCGCGCGTTCGCGTCCTGCACCGCGCTGCGCGAAATCGCGTTCCCCGATTCAGTGACAGCCGTTGGTGGCGCTGTCCTTTCGGGCTGCACCGCGCTGAATAGCGTCCACCTGCCGAACGCGCTGACCGTCCTGCCCATGCAGGCGCTGATGAACTGCACGTCGCTGGAATTCTTGAATCTCCCGGACACCCTGACCCGCATCGACCACGAAGCCCTGCGCGGCTGCACACACCTGACGGCACTCGCCATTCCCGCATCCGTGCGTGAAATCGGGCATGACGCGTTGACGGGCTGTTCCCGGCTGAACGCGCTGACCCTCCCCGCCCCCTTCAGCGCCCGTGCGCGTGACCTGCGCGTCGGGTTGGGGCTGATGACAGAGGGCGATACGCTCATCGTCGGCTCGTATCTGGGACAGGCAGAGAAGGGCAGCACCTACTCGGTCATTGAGTACATCGGTTCGGATACGGAACTCATCATCCCCGCGTTCATCGAGGGCTGCCGCGTGACGAAGTTCAATCAGCGAATTCTGGAGGACATGGACAGTTTACGGATTTTGTCCGTTCCGACGGGGTTTGTGGTTGAACCGACGCTGGTGCCGGAAGGCGCACAGGTGGTTGTGCGCCCGCAGGTTTAAGGTAACTTTCCATTTGCAAACACAGCTTTCACGGATGAAAGTTGGATAAAAAGGAGTGGTAAAGATGAAGAAACTGCTGAGTTTGCTGCTGATGGTGCTGATGCTGCTGGGCGGCGCTGCGTTCGCGGAGGAGAACGAAGAGGACACGACCCCCGTCGTTGCGCCGATTGTCACGTTCAAGAGCGGATTCTACGTCGGGTATCTCGACCGCGAAATCAAAATCACCGTATCGTGCAAGAACAAAAGCAGCGCAACTGTGCCGGAGAAGTATCTGGAACTGCGCAACCACCGCGGCGAAGTGCTGGAGCGCGCGTTCTGGCGCAATCCGCGCTACGACCTGACCTTCTCGGTCTATGTGACGGAGGACATGCTGGGCGGCAACAAGCTGTCCGTCTGGCTGGACGGCGTGAAAGTGAACGAAACGGATTCCTTCGCCGCGTTCTCGGACATCAGCCTGCCGCGCGTCACCCGCCTGACCCCCTCTGAACCCGCTGTCGGTGTGATGATTGTGTGCAGCGGCGCATCAGAAAAGCAGCTGACTGACATGCTGAACACGCTGGACAAATACGGCGTGAAGGGGACATTCTACGTCACGGGCGATTTCGTGCGCCGCAACCCGGAGCGCATCCAGCGCATCATTGACGCGGGCCACGAGCTTGGCAGCCACGGCAACAACCTCATCAACATGACCGAAGTCTCCTACGCGCGTGTGCAGGAGAACATCCGCGAGCTGAACGACCTGTGCGAAGAGACTTTCGGCGTACGGCCGCGGTTGTTCTGTGCGCATTTGGGCGCGACGAACAGCATCGTCACCGCCATTGCCCGCGCGGAAGGTGTGGAGGACTGCCTGTTCGCAATCGACGCGTGCGACTGGTCGGACGCGTATAAGGATAAGGTGTATCAGATGGTGTACCGCGTGACGAGCGACCGGGTGACGAGCGGGTGCGTGGTGCAGTTCCATATCAATGGGTATCATACAGCGGAGGTGCTGGATAAGGCGCTGGATAATTGGATCAATGTGAAGGGATTGCGCCCGGTGACGGTGGGTGAATTGATGCAGCTGTCGGGGCGGGATTTCCCCCCGCTCCCGGACTACGGCGACTAAAAGAAGAGAAAGGGCTAAGCGTACGGTTAGCCCTTCTTAACTTTTTTATCTTCCATCAAGCAGGAATTTTCGCCTGCAACCGCGAAATATCATTCTCGACCCCATGATTTCAGCACAAGGAGGAATTTTCCCATGTACGAAAAAGTATTTGCTTATCTGGATGCGCACGCGGAGGACTATGCCGCTCAGCTGTGCCGCTGGGTGGAAGTGCCGTCGGTGAAGGGCGAAGCCACGCCCGGTGCGCCGTTTGGCAAGGATGTGCGCCGGATGCTGGATGTGGCCATGGCGGACGCAAAGGCGTTCGGCTATGAAACCCGTGATTTCGACGGCTATGCGTGCGATATCACCCTGCCGGGCGAATCGGAAGAAGCCATCGCCGTGCTGGGACACCTCGACGTTGTTCCGGCGGGCGACAACTGGGCGACCCCGCCGTTCACCGCGACGCGCATGGGCGACCAGATTTTCGCGCGCGGCACGAGCGACGACAAGGGTCCGGCGCTGGCGGCGCTGTATGCCATGAACGCCATCAAGGCAGCGGGAATTCCGCTGAAGAAGTCCATCCGCCTGATTCTCGGCTGTGACGAGGAATCCGACTGGGAAGACATGGCGTATTACTGCGCGCACACGGAAATGCCGGAAGTCGGCTTCTCCCCGGACGCTTCCTTCCCTATCATCAACACCGAAAAGGGCATGATTCACGGCTTCTTCACGGGCAAACTCGCGGAGGACGGCCTGCAGGTCAAGCAGCTGTGGACTGGTGAGCGCGTGAACGTCATCCCCGGCGAATCCAAGGCGCTTATCGCGGGCGGTCAGGAGGTTGCCGACAAGGTGGCGGCCTATGCCGAAAAGACCGGGCTTCCCTACACGGCGGAGGTGACCGCGGATGGCGTGTGGGTGACGGCGGAGGGCATCCCCGGCCACAGCGCGTATCCCGAAGGCCGCCGCAACGCCATCGGCATGATGCTGGTGCTCCTGCGCGAGATGGGCGTGACCGGCGCGCTGAAGACGCTGGCGGACGCAGTCGGCATGGAGCACGACGGCGCGTCGCTGGGCTGCGCGTGCTCGGACGAGATTTCCGGCGCGCTGACGTGCAACATGGGCATCCTGCATATCAAGGACGGCAAGGTGACGGCGTCGCTCGACCTGCGCTGCCCTGTGGCGGCGGATTTGTCCGCGCTGACGAACTCGATTCGCGCGCACCTGCCCGGCTTTAGCGTCGATTCGCTGGAAATCAAGGAATCGCATCACGTTCCGGCAGACAGCAAGCTGGTGCGCTCGCTGCTGGACTCCTACACCGAGGTGACGGGTGAACCCGCCGCGCCGCACGCTACTGGCGGCGGAACGTACGCGAAGGTGCTCAAGCAGGGCGTTGCGTACGGCGCAGCATTCCCGGAGGATGAGGACTTGGCGCATCAGGCGAACGAGTACATCCGCGTATCGCAAATGGTCAAGGCGATGAAGATTTATGCCGCGGCGCTGATGAAGCTGGCGGCGGAATAAGGGGTACAGGCAAAACAGGCTATGGCGAATGGGTCATAGCCTGTTTTTTGGTTCTTCGCGGAAAGTTGGGGAAGCAAACAAGGGCTTAGGCGAAGCACCAAAAAGCTGCACGCGGAAGGGGCATGAAAGCGCGACCAACTCAATCGCGAAAAGGGGTCAAGGGGGGACTTCGTCCCTTTTCGTCTGCCCCTTGCAGGGTCAAGG
>ERZ780157.3460-NODE-3460-length-13195-cov-4.893912_pt1 | contig 13195 bp, 12 predicted proteins | sample MGYA00511169_ERZ780157 | MGnify/ENA primary metagenome ERZ780157 (study PRJEB29588, sample SAMEA1965149) | human gut metagenome | biome: human gut; feature: human-associated habitat; material: faeces | place: Denmark | collected 2008/2010 ... | reverse complement strand
ACCAGCAGGAGTGTAAGAAAGCCACCAATCTCCTCTTCTCCAACGGGATGGTGGACATCGCGACCGCACTCGGCTTCCCACCGTGTGACTGCGTGTGCTTGGACATGATGCACGCAGTGGGGAACATGGTACTTCAGTTCTTCAAACTCCTCTTCGACTCGGAGAAGACGGACAAGGGTAAGAAGGCAGAGTACGTACGAGAGAGCATGGAGAGTCTCGCACGGGAAGGCATGAGGGTACATGGATATGGAACAGACTCCTTTTGGTATTTGCCGGACTCGGTTATTACTGAAGCGAGGGCTACAATGGTATCGCTGGGTATTGACGCTGACTCGGAACTACTGAAGGCATTGGACTCCAACGAGAAGACGGCTGAATGCAAGACGAACGGGTTACACACGCTCGCGTTCTCCTACTTCCCCATCATCTTTCTGAAGTATCGACACATTCCGGTTGTACGGTGTATGACAGGGATACTGGTTCTGTGTCAGCGCATTTACAACAGTCTTCGCTCTGCTTCGGAACTAGAAGTGTACCAGCTCCATCTGGATCTTCTAATCAACGAGTTTGAGGCTCTTGCGCCACCGTATGAACTAAATGGTTCTCTGCATCCTTTCTCTCACATGGACAAGATGGTGCTTGTTTTTGGTCCTCTTCGAAACATGACGTGCTGGAAAACCGAGGGATTGTACTACGGCTCCAAAAAGAAGTACGAGAATACTGGCAACCCCTCGTTGACTCTGTTTCTCAAAGAGATTTCTACTATTCCAGCCAAGCTATCATTGAATAGAGAAGGGATAATCACAATGACGGGGGAAATAGGTAGCAGCAGCCTTCTTGATGACATAACCCTCGTTCGAGCAGAAGAAGTACAGTACAGATCCCTTTTGAACTACACTGCGGACTTGAAGTTCTTGGCAAATGGGCTCTTCAGGCAGATAACTATATATGACATTGAAAAATGTTCCACTATCAGCGAGTTCTGTGGCAGGGCGCGTGTCCGTAATGGTGGAAGAGATTATGAACTGCTAAAGGGGAACCCACTCTCTTGTAGCGTGATCAGTGACGGACATATGAGAACAATATCCTGCTTTGAAGATCTCTCAATGTATGCTAATGAGAGCGGTATTCAGCTACTGTCGAGTAGCAACTACAAACGCAAGAAATACAGAAAGACATGTACCTGCAACAAGACATCATTCTCCACAATATCCTGCCACCTGAAGGATATATCTATCAAGGAAATGTGCGACAACTCTAAGTGCTTCGCACTGGTTCTGGACTATAACGAGACAGTACATCTCTACGCTTTATGCGCTTTCTTCAAGACAAAGATCTTTGGTCATTCCTATGAACAAGTCTGGGCATATGAAGTACCATCTATCTCAGCATGTTGCGATGCTGACACTCTTTCGTGTCGTCTTGTTGATATATCCTCTCCTGACATGAAGAGAACGCCGTTTGTTGAACTGCTATCTGTAAGACGATGCATTGGTGACTTACGGATCCGAAGGCTTAACGAGACCACGGTCGTTGTAATCACAGAAGAAACAGAACTATCACAAATGAAAAGCTACATTCCACTCAAAGACTACTGAAATCAGAAGGAACTCCCACCAAATCCTCTCAACAAGGAAGCTATTTGTAATCCATATTTGTTATCACTACACAAAGCATTATCACTATCGCTACCACTATCTTCATCGTCACTGGGTCGTTGTCTTTTTCTTGATGCATCTTCATCTTCATCAGTCTCCATTACTCCTGGCTCCTGTACAGTTTCATTTGCAGGAGGCAGACTTGATGAAGAATTACAAATTGTATCCTTCACAATAACATCTTCCCCCCTGTAGCAACCCAAATAAGGAAGATAGCAGGGATTAATCTTCCTCCAAGGCGGCAAACAGATACAACGCTCAGCATCAAGTCGAATAAACTCCCATCCTCCAGCCTTGCTCACAATACTACCCTCATATATTGGAGGGTAATCATGAGCTTTATCATCATACAACGCTAGGGCCTTTCTATCATATTGCGTCAGGCAGCGCAACCAAGCTTGAACTATAAATGTCTCTCCTTACACATTCTTACACTTTATATGATCCTGACGAAGTGAATGGTAGTAATCATCAGGCAGAAAAGGCATACGAAAGCCCTCCGTATCCTAGTTATGACACGTATACCAGTACACTAACACAGAGCTCTAGCTCCAACTCCCTCTTTAAGTAGTGATAGCAATTCTCCTTCTCCTCCTTCGATTCTAGGTTCATTGCCTCAAAAACCTTTGAAACACTCACAAAGAACACCCGTTCAGAAGGCGCCCACCTCACATTCTCTCCATTGATGAGTGCCCTATACAGTCTACCATACAGCTTATCTTTTGAAGACAGCTTGTGTAATAGCTCCTTGTTATCAACAATACACTGGTCAAGAAGCAGCTAACACATAAATGATCCCAATACCACGTACCCTATCCTGTAATGTAACATATTGGAAAGAAGGATTAGAAACAATTCTCATTTCATTGTCATGCTTCACAATTACAGAAGGAGTCACGCAATGCTCTATCCCTAAGGAGACCACCGAAAAACAAACGAACGTGCAATTCAATTGCATCTTTCCACGCCTGCATGCTATTGTTGGTCCAAAAGGTTGTCTCTGTTCTACTAACGAGCCTTCTTTGGATACTCCACACCAAATCAAAGTCCATCATGGCCTGAAACTGTGAATACACCATAGCTGATAATGAACGAAACGAATCACGACTACTCAGAAGATCCGTATCTGCACTCCTCGGTTCAGAGAAAGAGAGGCAGTAATTCTCATACTCTTTAAAGAGCTTATAAGCTTCAGCCTTAATTGTCGCTCGCGCTTCATTGAATGCGTTCCATAGACGCTGCTTTTTGTTGCTAATCGCTCTTCCCGGCATAATTCCCCTTAGTTAACTAAAACGGATGGTTTTAATGTATCCGCTAGTAGTGTGCTATTCCCACGGGATTAGCAATGGCAACTACTGGATCTCACTTTTTTTCTTTGTGGAGATGGATGTATTGATGTATTGGTGAGGATCGTTTCGGGTTCTTTAGTACGTTGGATTCTAAGGGTGGGAAGTGATATGGTGATGTACTTGATATTTGGTAATGGTAAGGGATAGGGAGGCTTTGCCATTGAGAGAGGATTGAAAACCAATTAGGGGGTTTTCTGGGGTCAGAACCTGCAAATTCCATATGTGATGTTGAAAACGAGGAAACGTGCAAGTAACGGGTAGTGATAAATGGTAATGGATAGGGAGCGATGTGCGAATGCTGTCTGGACAACGGAAGACGATCATAAGTGGGTTGTGATTGTGATCTCTAGTAAGGCCTTACGAAGAGTATTAACGGTTGAGGTGAGGTGATCTTAGTATGTTTGATGGAATAGATTGTAATAGTGGTGGTTTATGCTTGGGATTGGGAAAGTAAGTGCGTATGTCTTCTCTCATGGTGTAGACAGCTTCTGATGAAGGACAAGGGTATGAGGACTTCAGCAATCATCGTAAGTGCTTGGGTGTTGTGTCTTACGTTCTAGAGCTTATTCCTTTGGCGTACTACAATCTGCTCCTTTTGGAGCACTTTGTACTACGGGAAGTGAAGAGCTGAATGAGCGCAGCGAAGCAAGCGCGTGAAGTGAGCAAAAACAAGGAAGAGAGTTGTTTATGGAATTGATGAAAAAGTCCTGTTTTCTTAACTACCCAAATGTCCACTACTAATGGAATGACAGAAATCAACGTGACGAATTCGTGCGAAACGCCTCCCGCACGAATTTAGACGGCCTCCGTATGAAGTTTGTGAACGTATCATAGTATAACAAGAACATACGCAGAATTTGAGAAACAACAAACAAGTATCCATGGACTTTTCATTTTATCGGCACTTTTGAAAAATCCCTCATATTTGTGGCATGCCATGAAACCAAAATCTTGACGTTAAACTCCATTTACCGGGCAGGGAAGGCGCGATTCGCTCTCTCTACAACTCTACCGTGGTGTCAACTACAGCTGATATCTGAGTCAACAGACTATTTTCCCGAAAGAGTGATTCATGGACAAGGAAGAAACAAAGGAAGGCTCTCAAACGTGCCACTTGTGTGGAAAGGTTCAATGCGGTCAACGACTCGGAAGAGTGAAGTGTTGTCTGTGTGGACGGATATTCTGTCTCCAGCAACTCTCAAGGAAGTTTCATATTACGGCAGTAGCGAACGACCCGTATTTCAAGTGTCCGAGATGCACCGGCATTTGTTGTTGCGTCTGCAACTGCCAGAAGCCTCCTCCACATGTCCACTGCAAGGTGTACAAGGTAAGGCAGAACAAACTGAAGCAGGCCGGTCTGTTGGAGTCCAATCCCCCAGAGCAGCCGATTCCGCGACCCATTACCCCTGAGCCCAACCCGATGCGAACTATAGAGGACCAGCAAATGAGTTCGCGGCTCTACAACCCCGATCCCAATCCGTCGGTGAGTCCCACGCGTTGGGAGGGAATGAGCAACAACTGGGGAGACCCGCAGTCGTTGTGGCAGATTCCGAACTACGAAATCCCCGGAAGTGGCTCTCTTCCACAGGAGTCATCCCTAGTTCAAAACGGCGACGGTCTGACACAGCTGAACCTGCGTCTTCTCGATAACTGGGATCAGAATTACGGAAACAATTCAAATCAGAGTCAGTGTCGTGTGGACGTGTAACAAGCAGATTACGACGGAGTACGCAAGTTCTCCGACAGCCTCAGAATGTACTTCGAGGGCTGGCAGGACATGAGCGAGTACGACTGTAATTCACTGATATCCTTCCCCGCTCCTCGTCTGGGTTCTTAACGCGCACGAGTCGCGTCTCCTCGCGGAAGCCGCCAAGCTCCAGCTCAAAGCCGCCAAAACGGAGGTCCTTTTCAAGATGCTTGACTCCTTCAACAAGAACTCCATTCAGGTGACCGTCACGTGGGAGCTGCTCGACAACGCGCTCGGTGCCTGCTCCGCTGTGCCGTAACGCGTAGAGCGCAAGCCGATCACCAACTCGCTGCCGTCGCTGTACACCATCGTGAAGCACTACCCGACGGTGCTCTTCACGCTGGAGAACAACTCCGACTTCGAGGAGTCCAAGATCGTGGGCAAGATCAGTGTGGGTTGTGTCGCGGCGTGACCGGTAGCCATCACCTTCATGAACACGGGAGCGGTGAAGGACGTGAAGTCGCTGTGCACGTGCATCGCGCTGCTGGACAACTCCTTCCGCCGCTTCGCGGACGTGACGGTGACGGAGCACTGGACGGAGCCGGGCATGAGCTTTAAGACCATCGGGAACATCGACCAGTGGGTGTGGGGGAGTGGTGTGAGGGGTAGCAAGAAGCTGAAGGACATGATCGCCTTCGCGGAGCGGTCGCAGAAGATCATGGAGAAGGCGACGAACGCGTGTCGGATCTGCGTGTCGTACAGTCGCTCGAAGGAGGAGACGTACTTCGAGAACCTGCCGCTGATCTCGCTGATTCTGAAGCGCGTGAGTACGGACTTCCCCGACGTGGTGTTCTCGCTGTGGCGAATGGTGTGCGACGACAAGCGCGTGGTGTGCGTGCTGCAGTTCAGCGAGGACCACGACTGGGTGAAGGTGATCAACTCGTACGAAGGCAGCATCGAGGTGTGTAACGAGGACCAGTTCAAGTCGATGACGCGCGTCAACTCCCAGCCCGTTTTGCTCGATCTCTAAGTGTGCTCTTTTGATTCTTTTATGAGGTTGTTTGTTGTCCGTCGCGCGTTCCTTGGAAGAAGCCGGAGTTGTTCCCTTTGACTTAGTAAGGGTGTCACAATCGTAGTACAACTCTGCAACAAACACACTCGTAACTACAGCTGTTTCTGAACGCGATCGTACGTGTTGAGAGAGAAAACGAAGGAGCCGTCCGTGGCGTCAGCCTTCCGTCTCGGCTTCTCGCTCGTCGGAAGCGGCATAAAAACATGTCTTCTGGAACTGCGGACATACAGGAAGCGAGCCAGAAGGAACAGAAGAAAGAGAAGCAGTCCCAGCAGGACGATGGTCAGCAACACGCGATAAGTTCGCCACAGAGAGAAGCAGCCATCGTCACTCACGCGATCGATCGACTCGGAGCCCCCGGACAACGCCATCGAGTAGGCGTCAAACGATAGAGTGAGCACGGTGGTGGTCCCCACTTCGTTCCGAATCGTCGCGTAGTTGAAGTGAGAGTCCTTGTCGGTACAGAAGTTGTCCCTATTCCTCACTCCACCCGCTCAGCGCTACAGAACATTGAACTCCACCATGTGGCTGAAGCCCCTGCTGCATTGAACCGTGTCCTTTACGACCCCGCTGTTGTACGCCACGTAGATGGCGGACACCTCAAACGTCGTCTTCAGCTCCACCGTGTCCGTGTACTCTGTAGGCTCCATCGCGGTCACCTTCAGCTCCTTCCGGGTCACCATGCGGACGTTCTTGCAGCTGCCCTCACGATAGTTGGTTATCACGACTGTCATACCCGTGAACCCCTTCTTTTGCTTGCCAGAGAGCGTGTAGGTGTACTCAATTCCTATTTCTCATAGGGAAGGGCGGATCGTACCCGTATTGTTACACGGTGTTGCATACGTCCCACATACTACACGTCATGAATATGGAGGAAAAACCGACTGCTGTGCTGGAACTTCGCAGACGCTGTAGATGCTACACTGCTGCTCGCACCTTCGGCACAAATGAGCAACAGAAGAAGCAAAAACGAGGCAAGCGACAACAAGCGGCTCATTTACTGATTCTCTTCTCCTCGTCCCCCACTCAAATGGAGTGAGAGGGATGGAGTACACACCCCGTTTTCTCTGTTCTGTGATTGGAGTGTTGTTTGGGTTTCCCGTCCGAAGTCACTCTTCTTTTCACACCATCTCACGCCCTCTCCTCCTTTCGCTGTGTTTGGCGAAAACCAAGTTCTATTTCAAACAGACCCATTTCCAATCGAGCCCATAGAGCGGCCCATATAGAAGCGCCCTATTAGGGGACATAGCGAACCGGTTTTCAACCCTTCATCTCTCATAGCTTTTCACAGCATAGTAGTATCATCCGTAAGTGGCAGTACTGGTGAGTGCACACGGACAGACGGAGTCCATGAGCACGCGGCGGAGTTGGAAGAATGGTGTCTTACGCATTTGTAGAATGGTGAAGCAAAAGCATCACACCGCCCGTAACCAGAGTATCAAGAATCACAAGAACGGAATCAAGAAGCCTCTTCGTCAGCGCGCTCGCTGCATGAAGGGAGTGCGTGCTGTTGCCTCTTTTGATGAATAGGTGGATCCTAAGTTCCTCAGAAACCTTCGTTACTCCAAGAAGCACAACAAGAAGCAATAAGCTTCCTCTTCGACTATGGTGTGAAATGCTCTTTGTTTTGACACACTGCTGCCGTGATTGGAGTGACGAAGGGCTATGTGCGTAAGCACACAAGGACCCAGGCTGGAGGGCATGGACAACAAACAGCACTACACACTAGTCATGCTCTCCTTTGTAATCTCCCCCTTCAGCTCAAACATCTTCGCCTCAAAACGGCTCTCAACCTCCGCCAGCACCTTCTCATCCTCAGGAGAAGAGACGAGAGACACAGCCACTCCGTTCGTTCCGAAGCGACCCGCGCGACCCACTCTGTGGAGATAGTCGTTGCTGTTCGCCGGGAAGTCGTAGTTGATGACCATGTTCACCTTCTCCACGTCGACGCCGCGACCCAGCAGCTGCGTCGTGATCATGATGCGTACCTTCGCCTCCTTGAACTTCAGGTAGTGGCGCATTCTCTCCTCCACGGGCATGTTGGAGGTCAGCGCGATGGAGGGGAAGCACCAGGAGGTCATCAGCTTCTGCAGCACCTTGGCACGCTGGTTGTTGGACACGTAGATCACCACCTGGTTGAACTCGTTGTTGTCCAGGATCTCCGTGAGGCGGCGGTTCTTCGCGCCCTACGCATAACGCCCCTGCCCGAGAGCCACCTCGTCGCAGCGCAGAATGAACTGCTTCAGTCCGTGGAGCGTGAGCTTCTTGTCGTCGATCTCCACGCACAGCGGCTACGAATCACGCGGGAGGGCCACACTCACGTTCTGCATGTACTTCAGACACACCGCCTTGGCCTCGGGAGACAGCGTGGCGGTGAACATCATCACCTGCTTGTCGAAGGGCGTGTGGCGGAACACTTCCTGGATGTCGCGGCGACTGTCTGCGCGTCAGCCTGCCCTCACAGACCTACTCAGCGTCTCCAGCTGCTGGTCGCACTCGTCCACGATGAAGTACTTCAGCTTGCTCACGTCAAGCGCCTTCTGGCGAACGAGGTCAGCCACGCGTCCCGGAGTGCCGATGAGAATGTCGCAGCCTCCCTTCAGGTCCTCGACGTTCTTCTTCAGCGCCATGCCTCCGAAGACGGTCTTTATCACCAAATCGGGAAGATACTTTCCCAGACGGTGGAACTCCTTTGAAATCTGAACGGCCATTTCTCTCGTGTGCGCGAACACGACGCAGCTCATCTATGGGTTATACTGCACGAATTGAAGCCACATCGGACGAATGCTTCACGTTCTGCAACACAGAGATGATGAAGACGCAGGTCTTGCCCATTCCAGATCTCGCCTGGCAGAGGATATCTCCCTTCATCAGGGCCTTCGGAATACACTGACTCTGAACTACGACTCTCACAACGCAACCCAACACTCACCTTCGGAGGGATGCTCAAATCCGCACTCAGAAATGGCTTTCATGATCTCGTCCTTAAGGAAGAAGGACTGGAATCCAGAAGCGCCCACTCCCGCATAGTGGCCTCTGCGCATTAAACTCATAGTACACAACACTACTTGTTGGTGTTGTCCTGGACCTCGGGAAGGCTTGTAGCCGTCACCTGAGCGTCTTCTTCTTCGTTGTAATCAACGAGCTCAGTATTGTCCTGCACGGGCTTCTGCATATCGAGCTATATACCAATCAATGAAACTGAAAGCGGAATGATCCAAGTCGATTTGCTGACAAAAATCGGCTCGATTCTGTTTGTGATAGCGGAAGAAGGGAGGAGCTCGAAAGGGGGAGGGGATGGAATGCAACTGCTAAACTGAACTCAACCATCCCATCTGTAGAAAGAGGGGCGACATCCCCCGGACCACTCCCTTGGCTCGCAGCAAAACTCTCCAATTTGAATTTGTAAGTCACCATCCACTTTCTCCACGCTTCATCGACTCTCCCCCTCGAATCCACTCGATTCATCGTTCTGACACTCCCTTTTGATCCTTCATACCCATACAATCCGACAAACCCTTTTGAAGTGTCTTCCCATCGTCTCATTTCTGAACAAGAAGTCAGGATGGAGAAGAACAAGCTGCTTAAAAAGAGAATGGAGATGCTCAAGAAGCGATCCGAAATGCTAAAAGAGATGGGTATGGACTATGTGACGGATTGAGAAACAGACATCCAGTCGACGATTTCGTCCATACAGCCCGCAAAGCGGCAACGAAAGAAACGCGAACCCGTTGTTGTCGACGAAAGTCAGCGCAGGAAGTCAAGGTGGGATTAGTGCCAGCGGTATTCGTTACCAAATAGAAGAATATTGGGACTGCAACCCGAGCTGCGTGTGGAGGACGACACCGTCTCTCCGATCTTCTTTGACGAGCCGGAAACGGCAAAACCGGAAACGGTCCGTCAGAAGTTTCCGGACGCATATAAAGATACCGACTTTACGGGGATAACGCTCCCGATCTACGTCGACGGAATCTACCGCGGGTACGTTTTGTGCCTTGTTGTCATCCGAAGATGGGTGGACCCAGTTGTGTGCGAGAAATACGGAATCACCAAGGATGGGACTTCACCGGAAAGCAAGGCTGCGGAAGGAGAAGAAGGCGAAGCACCGAAGGAGCCGCAGAAGCGATCTCGCGTTCCTGTGGCTTTGAGACGCGGGGCGTCATGTGTAGTCCTCCATGAAAGAGAGGAGTCGCAGGTGTCTCTACAGCAACCCCAACAGCTATTTCTACCGGCACGTCGCACCTGAGGAGGCGCACTGGGGAGGCGATTGGAATGGAGAGGAGATCCGCGCGTTCTGCCTAGCGGCCCAGCAGCACGGTTGTGGTGATAAATGGGGTTTGTTTTCCACGTACATACCACACCGCGTGGGCTATCAGGTGATTCCCGCCAGCGTCGCTCATGCGTAGTGCTCGAACTTCTACAGACACTATATGCTTCCCAGAGGACTGATTGTCGATCCGAACTACACGATCAATTCCCGCGGCGAAGCCATCTTCAAACGCCATTAGTACTGTTACGATAGCTCTTCTTTTGCAATACCAATTCTTTTCCCTATTGTTTCCCACAAACACTCCACAGCAATTAGTTATGATCCTTCGTCCATCTGCAGTGATAGCTCATTCCGCGCGGCATATCCGTTCTCTCAAACATCGCCGAAGCGTAGAAGTCGCGCTGCGCCTATCCGTCACCCCGTCTCTCTTTCCCCACGTTCACCAGATTCTGCGGCAGTTTCTCTCTTCTCACCGTATCCATGTACGCCAGCGCTGCCGTCATCACAGGCGCCGTCACGCCCGCCATCACGGACAGCGTCACCACGCGGCGCCACGACAGCTGCTTCTTCTGCAGGATGTCCGCCACCGACTCGTCCACGAACAGCGAGCCCTCGTGCGCCTCCAGCGCGTCCTTCAGTCTAGCCGTCACTCCCCGCACACGCGCTCACAGCGTCAGCAGACCGCAGCGACACACGCCCGTCGCCGCCAGCACGCGCGCCACCTCGGCGGGCTGCACGGACCACTGGTAGTCGGCGCTGGCCTGGCGGAGGAGCGTGAAGCACTCGCTCGCCACGCTGAGCACGCTGCAGATGTACGCGTTGCGCAGGTCCTCCACCAGCTGCACGTGGTCGAGGCGGTTCCAGTCCAGCTCGGGTCCCTGGAGCAGCGAGCCGGCTAGTCGTCAACCGCTCCGCCCACACTCACCCTTCGCGCGCTCCTCCTTCTTCTCGCACACGTACGTCTCGTACACCGCCGTCACCAGCGTCGTCAGACTCGCGTGCAGGTCGTTGCTCTCGCGCAGGAGACTGGCGCTCTCGCGCAGCGGCAGCGGGCAGTCCACCACCTTGTCGATCAGCAGACCCTCGCCGTTCTCGCAGCCCTCCACGTCCTGGTCCTTCTTCTTCAGCACGGCGCACATCGCCTCCAGCAGCGGGCACTCCAGGTCGTCCTTGTTCCACGTCGCCACGCTCTTGCTCACCTCCTCGTTGGTGAACCCGGCGGACAGCAGCAGCCCGTACACCTCGGCCAGCACCTGCTCGTAGCTCGTCAGCAGACCCTTCAGCACCATCATCGTGTATGCCGCGCTCACCGACGCGCCCACGTACGCGATGCACGGCTCGTAGTCCTTCTCCAGCGCCGCCTTCTTCAGGGACAGCTCGAGAAGGTCGTAGCCCTCACGCGGACCGCTGATCAGAATGCCGCAGCCCTTCAGCACCTCCTTGTCGGTGCCCAGCACGCCCATCGTCATGTAGTGAATGCCCTTCTCCTCCATCTCCTTGGCGCGACGCGTGCACGTTTCGTAGCCCTCGTCGCTGGCATCCACGAGAACGTCGCCGCTCTATGCGATGAGGGATGTGCGATGTGACTACGGAAAGGCAGGGAACGATTTTGGAGTAATTCTTTTCCACACTCGAGCCGGGTTTCGCCATGAGGATAACCTTCTTCGGCGAGCTCAAGGATTCGCAGAATTCCGCGTACTAGGAATGAGATTATGATACTCCTAGCAGTACATCCTTTGTGGTTGTGATCTTCTCTCCCACCTCCTTCTTTTCGGCGAGACGCGCGCACTCCTTCAACTACACATGACGCAAATTTGGATTCGGCAACCAGATCAGAGGAGCGATGACCCACGACGACCGTCTGTTCCTTTGTTGCCAAGTTCACGGCAAGATTCACGGCTCTCGGAGACAGTCCAAATATACCAATATCGGCAGACATCTGACTAAGAATGCGATGATTTCGAGAATGGGCAAATTCGGGGCGTTTTCTGGAGAGTGACATGGAGAGGTTGTTAGCATGAAGGAGAGTAAGGAATGCGAAGAGGAGTGGTTCCAGGGACGAATACGACGAGCAGCAATACCAACAATGGAATGTACGAATGAGGAAGACGGCTACTTCCCGCGTTGGCTCCACGAATGAGTGTTGATGAAGGCTATTCCCATTCAGCCGTTCCGCTTCCCATATGAAAGAACTGTGTTCCAGTGTCCGTTCAGTGACTCTTAATGATCAAGTAGTCCGCGACTACTGCACGGTAGTGGCTGAAAGAAGAGTCTTCAAAAAGAAGAATGAATTCCATCGTTCTTGTTGTATTTCTCTGTAACTCGTTGTAATGAGAAGGTAACGTGGTAGGTTCTTTGGTGAGTGCGTTGGATTGCCAGGAAGGCACTACGTACGTCAAGATTATCAAGAAAAACGAGGGCTACTCCAGCGAAGAGTCGTTTAGCATCAGTAACAGTGCGGGAGTGCTCATTCAGAGTATTACTCTCACGGATGATTCGACGCAGACGTTTGAGCACTGTATCGCGGACACCCCCAACAGCCAGTACGTGCTGAAGATGATGGACAGTTATGGTGATTCCTGGACTTCGGGCGCCTGGATTGAGATTCGTGGCCTTTACGACAACGTTGTCTTCAAGAACATGATGACAAGCTACTACTTGGAAACGTACACGCTGTCGCTGTACTACCCGATTATAAAGAATGCCGAGTGGAAGATGACGACGGGAGCGACGGGCACGTGGATGGACGCCTCCTTCTCTGACAGCAACTGGGACACTGTGATTCTCGGCTCTGTGACGACGCAGGCCTCGGGAGTGCAGTATTTTCGCAAGGCGTTCACGGGACTTGCCGGAATGGCGGCGTACGAGACGCGTCTGAACTATCAGGCTGGTATTGTGGCGTTCGTGAACGGTGTCGAGGTGTACCGTGACAACATCACTCCGGGTGCCATTTCGAGTAGCACGACCGCAACGGGCGAATATGGAACGCTCGCCTACCGCGCATTCGTGCGTCCGGCGACGGAAGTGGCGAGCACGCAGTCGATCCTCGCTGTCGCCGTGTACCCGATGACGGCGTCGAGCCCTGTGGACTTCAACGCGTTCATGGCGATCCTGGCGTCGTCCGCCCCGGAAGCGAACTGCTTCGTGGCGTCGGAGGGC
>ERZ780157.3452-NODE-3452-length-13222-cov-3.354143_pt1 | contig 13222 bp, 8 predicted proteins | sample MGYA00511169_ERZ780157 | MGnify/ENA primary metagenome ERZ780157 (study PRJEB29588, sample SAMEA1965149) | human gut metagenome | biome: human gut; feature: human-associated habitat; material: faeces | place: Denmark | collected 2008/2010 ... | reverse complement strand
CCTGCCATATCAGCAGGGAGACTTCGAAGCATTATACGAAGCTCTGGAAGGTAACCCAGTTACAATCCGTTTCCTGGATCCACCTCTTCATGAGTTCGTTCCGACTGAGGAAGCTGACATTGAGAAACTTGCAAAAGCTCAGGGTAAATCTGTTGAGACCATCAAGAACATCATCGCTTCTTTACATGAGTTCAACCCAATGATGGGACACAGAGGATGCCGTCTTGCAGTTACCTATCCGGAAATTGCTAAGATGCAGACAAAAGCTGTTATCCGTGCAGCAATCAACGTTCAGAAGAAACATGCTGACTGGACTGTAAAACCTGAGATCATGATCCCATTGGTTTGCGAAGTAAAAGAGTTAAAATATGTAAAAGATGTTGTTGTTGAGACAGCAGATGCTGAGATCGCAGCAGCAGGTATCAAACTTGAGTATGAAGTAGGTACTATGATCGAGATTCCAAGAGCTGCTCTTACAGCTGATGAGATCGCAAAAGAAGCTGATTTCTTCTGCTTCGGTACAAACGACTTAACACAGATGACATATGGTTTCTCTCGTGATGATGCTGGTAAGTTCTTAAATGCTTACTATGATAAGAAAATTTTCGAGAACGATCCATTTGCAAAACTTGACCAGACAGGTGTTGGTAAGTTAATGGAGACAGCTATTAAACTTGGAAAACCGGTTAATCCGAAACTCCATGTTGGTATCTGTGGTGAGCACGGTGGAGATCCTTCATCTGTTGAGTTCTGCCACAAGATTGGTCTGGATTATGTATCCTGTTCACCATTCCGTGTGCCGATCGCTCGTTTAGCTGCAGCACAGGCTGCGATTGCAAATAAATAATTTGTTATAAGGTAAAATGCAGTCTGTGCTGCATGCACAGGGCTGCTATCGCAGACAAATAATTTGTATTGCATCAATTAAAAAGGGGATATGTTATTTTTGGGAAAAGGTAATATATAGGGGGAAAACCCGCATGAACCGAAAGGTTTGTGCGGGTTTTTGTGTTGTGTAAAGGTAAGGATTGACAATCCATATATTTATCAATATAATTAAACCAAGAGTTTAATTAACTGAAGAGGAGAGGTATATGGGACGAAGAAAAAAAGAACCGAGGGCAGTACATAGAGAAAATATTGCGTCAGCGGCATCGGTACTGTTTATGGAAAATGGAATCACGGCAACTTCCATGAGTGATATTGCAGAAGCTGCCGGATACAGTAAAGCTACGTTATATGTATATTTTGAAAACAAAGAGGAGATCATTGGTCTGCTGGTTTTAGAGAGCATGCAAAAATTATATGGATATATAGTTACTGCGTTAGAAGAGCAGCAGACAACAAGGGCTAGATACGATATGATCTGTAAAGGTTTAATACAGTATCAGGAGGAATTTCCGTTTTATTTTAAAATGGTGTTGGACAAAATTAATGTTGATTTTAAAGATCATGATTACCTGCCAGAAGAGAAAGCTACCTATCATGTGGGGGAAGAAATCAATGAAAAAATGAAAGAATTTTTAGTGGCAGGCATTCAAAATGGTGATTTGCGAGAGGATTTAAAAATAATGCCTACGATCTTTCAGTTCTGGGGAATGTTAGCAGGACTGATACAGCTTGCAGCGAATAAGGAAGAATATATCAAAATGTCGATGGATTTATCAAAGAGTGAATTTTTAGAGGATGGGTTTGGCATATTGTACCATTCCATAGAAAATATTCAATAGAAAATATTCAATAGAAAACATTCATAGAAAAAACGTCAAAATAACCGAAAGACGGAGGAGTTTGGAAATGATAGGAATTTATCTGAGTGGTACAGGTAATACGAAATACTGCGTTACAAAGCTGGTAAAATTAATCGATGCGTCAGCCGATGTGGTTCCGTTAGAAGATGAATTTATCATTGATAAAATAAAAAGAAACGAAACAGTGATCCTTGGGTATCCGACGCAGTTTTCGAATGCACCATACATGGTAAGAGATTTTATCCAAATGCATGCCTCTTTATGGAAAGGCAGGAAAATGATATGTGTCGCGACCATGGGAGCATTTAGCGGGGACGGCTCCGGATGTGCAGCAAGACTTCTGAAAAAATATGGAGCAGAGATTCTTAGCGGTGTGCATATTAAAATGCCCGATTCCGTGTGCGACAGTAAGCTGTTGAAAAGGCAGATGGAAGAAAATAAAAAGATCATTGAAAAAGCTGACAGAAAGATTTATGAAGCTGCAAAACGGATAAAACAGGGGGATTATCTGAAAGAGGGACTGACAATTTTCTCACATATAGCAGGACTTTTTGGACAAAGGCTCTGGTTTTATAAAAAGACAGCGGGATATACCGATCAATTAAAAATAAATGAGGATTGTACGGGGTGTGGTATGTGTGAGGAAATTTGTCCCATGAAAAATATAATCATGGAAAAAGGAAAACCCCACCCAGGGGATCAGTGTACCATGTGTTACCGCTGTATCTGTAATTGTCCGAAACAGGCAATCACTCTTTTGGGAAGTAAAGTTATAGAACAGTATAAATTTGAAAACTATATAAATCTTACAAAAATGTAAGATACATCAGGGAAAATGTAAGCTAATGAAATGGCAGAACATTTTCCCTTTTGTTAATATTGGAGTATCGAATAAGAAAAACAGATTTGGGGGAGATTTTATGGAAAAGAAAAATAAGAAGAAAAAACGGACATGGATTTTGATAACCGCAGGTATGGTATTAGCAGGTATTGTTGCCGCCGGCAGCATATCTTCCCATTTTGGAGGATTTGGAACCGGACCGTGTGCAGATACAACGGAATTTGCACAATATGCAGAGCAGGTGGAGGACTTAAAGATACCGGAGAAAACAAAAATTGTGGCACTGGGGGAGGCATCCCATGGAAATGCAGAGTTTCAGCAGTTAAAACTTTCCGTATTTCAAAATCTGGTGGAAAATGCCGGGATAAGAGCATTTGCACTGGAGGGAGACTACGGTGGATGCGAGTATGTGAACCGCTACATTCACGGTGGGGAAGGAACGGCAGAGCAGGCTGCCGCGGCGATTGGCTTTGCAATATACAGAACTGATGAGATGTCAGATCTGATCTCTTATATGCGAAAATACAATGAGACTGCAAAAGATGGAGATGATTTAAGGTTTTATGGGTTTGACATGCAAAGATGGTCCTATAATCTGCAGTATCTGATTGAAGCATGTGAAAAGGCGGGGATAGATGTGACAGAACTGAAGAAACTGGAGGATACAGAAGAACAGCACAGTGAGTATGATGTTGAACAGCAGAGCAGAGTGATCACAGAAATAAAAGAAGAATTACAAAAATCAGATGTAAAGGACATTGTACAGGCGGATCATCTGGCAGATACGCTGCTGCAGAATATTTCTCTTGGGAAAGTGATCAATTCTGCCGTAGAAGGAAATGTGCTCAGAGACCAATTGATGGCAGAAAATGTGCTGTGGATCCTTTCTATGGAAGAGCAGAGGGGCAATTCCTGTATTTTTATTTCAGGTCACAATGGGCATATAGAGCGGTTTGGAAATTATGGCGCAGGTACAAGAGTGATGGGGAATATTCTTTCCGATGAACTGGGGGACGGATATTTTGCGATTGGAACGGATTTTTACAAGACGAACTGCAATCTTCCGAAAAATGATGGAAAGCGTATCACGCACACGTTTTATTCCTATGATCCTCTAGCGAAAGCCGCGAAGAAAGCCGGTTATGATATGAGCTGGCTGGATTTTTCAAAGGTTCCGGAAAATTCACAACTGAAAGAGCAGATTACAGATCATGTTTCTATGGGATCGTTAGGAGAGGGCTACAGTGCAATTTTTATGGGACTTTTCCCACGCAGTTACCGCACATCACAATCGCCGGAAAAATTGTATGATGGAATGATCTTTGTTACCGATGCGCATCCGATAGAGATACGGGAAGAGATAAGTGAAAAATAAGACTGTCAAAAATCATTGGTCAGGTACAGGCAATCGACCGTATGGTTGACGAGGATGTGCCGTGTGAGGATGTCTTAGCGCAGATTACCTTGCCGGCGGAACAGAAAAAAGCGGATATCGGAATTGCGATGGGCGGTGTTGGAAGTGATATTGCGTTGGATGCAGCAGATATTGCGCTGGTGGATGATGAAGTAAAAGAACTGCCGCATCTGATTGCATTATCCAGGCGGATGATGATCACGATCAAATGCAATATGAGTTTTTCGATGGGGCTTAACTTTGTGGCGATCGTGCTTGCAATCATCGGAATTTTAAATCCGGTCGTGGGAGCATTGGTACATAATGCAGGTTCTGTGCTCGTCATCATCAATTCGGCATTGCTGTTACAATGGAAACAAAATAAATAGAAAAATGGATCTCCAGAAAGTGGTTTTTATTTTCTGAGATCTGTTTTTTTGTGAAAAAGCAACAAAAACAAAACATATGTTTGTATTTCGGGACGCTATATGGTATAGTTAAGTAAAGTATTACGAATGAAATAGTATAGGAGGAGAGCATGAAATTTCTTCATATCTCGGATTTGCATATTGGAAAAAGAGTCAATGAGTTTTCCATGATCGAAGATCAGAAATATATTTTACGGCAGATCAAAGAGATCGCATTGGAAAAACAGGTGGATGCGGTTATGATCGCGGGGGATATCTATGATAAGCCGGTTCCGTCTGCGGAGGCGGTACAGTTGTTTGATCAGTTTCTCACGGGACTTGCTGATTGCGGGAAAAAGGTGTTTGCAGTCAGTGGAAATCATGATTCCGCGGAACGTATTGCATTTGGTGCACAGCTTATGAGCAGCCGGGAAGTCTATGTTTCACCGGTTTATGATGGAGAGGTGAGGTGTGTTACATGTCAGGATGCATATGGGGAACTCTGCATCTGGCTGCTGCCGTTTATCCGCCCGGCGGTCGTGCGCCATGCGTGGAGGAAAGTGACAGAGGGGATATCCATTGGAAAAAAAGATGCCGGGACAAAACAGGATCTGGCACAGGAAGATGATGTGGAGACAGTGGAAACATATCAGGAAGCCCTGCAGTTTGTCGTATCTCATATGCCGGTGGACGCATCAAAGCGGAATATATTGGTGGCACATCAGTTTGTGACAGGTGCTTCGCGCTGTGAGTCGGAGGAAGTTTCGGTGGGTGGATTAGACCAGATTGGGGCGGAAGTGTTTGATGTTTTTGATTACGTTGCATTAGGGCATATTCACAGCCCGCAGCATATCGGAAGGGAGACACTGCGCTATTGCGGAACCCCGCTCAAATATTCTTTTTCCGAGGCGGAACAGAAAAAGTCTGTTGTTGTCATGGAGATAAAGGAAAAGGGAGATATCTTCATTGAAAAAGTTCCGTTAAAACCGCTTCGTGATCTGAGAAAGATCCGGGGAACATACATGGAACTGATGTCGAAAGATTTTTATGAGGGCACAGAAACAGACGATTATCTGCAGATCACACTGACCGATGAGGAGGATGTGCCGGATGGAATGGCAAAGCTTCGGACGGTATACCCGAATCTGATGCAGCTTGTCTATGATAACAGCAGGACCAGACAGAGCAGGCAGGTTGAGGTGACCGAACATGTGGAGCAAAAATCAGAGATGGAACTGTTTGAAGAATTTTACGAGATACAGAATAATCAGCAGATGAGTGAAGAACAGCGGGATTTTGTCAGAGAACTGATGGAAGAGCTGGTGCATTGACAAGTTCCTGAAAAAATAGTTTGAGAAGCAAATACAGGAAAACTGATGTTTCAGGGAACGAGATATTTGGGATTTGAGAGAAAATAGGAGCGGCAGGAAAGGAACGATTTATGAAACCAGTCAGTCTTACAATAAGTGCATTTGGCCCGTATGCGGGGGAGCAGACCATAGATTTTGAACGGCTTGGATCGCAGGGATTATTTCTGATCACAGGGGATACCGGGGCAGGAAAGACCACGATCTTTGATGCAATCACGTTTGCGCTGTACGGGGAAGCCAGTGGTGATGTGCGCAAAGCGGATATGTTCCGCAGCAAATATGCAAAAGATGACGTGAAAACATTCGTGCGTCTGACATTTGAGTACGCAAATAAACGGTATACAGTAGAGCGTAACCCGGAATATATGCGTCCGAAGGGACGTGGGACGGGAATGACAACGGAAAAGGCAAATGCCACACTAGAATACCCGGATGACAGAGAACCAGTGACAAAAAGCAGAGAGGTCACACGCGCCATCACAGAGCTGATCGGTTTAGACTGCAGACAGTTTACCCAGATAGCAATGATCGCACAGGGGGATTTTCAGAAAGTATTGTTTGCCAATACGGAGGAGAGAGGAAAGATTTTTCGTCAGATATTCGGGACGGATATTTATCGTGTGCTGCAGGACAAACTGAAAGATGCCGTAAAAAAACAATGGAAAGAATATGATGAACTGCGGCGCAGCATCAATCAGTATATGGAGGGAATTGTCTGTGAGAGTGACTCTCTGGATGAAGAAGGGACAAGGATCGCAGAAAAAATAAATCTTTTAAAAAAGGAAAAATTTGACGGCAGGATCGAGGAGGGAATCTCACTTTTAGAAGAACTTTGTAAAGCGGAAGAATCTGCGTTGGAGTGCCTGCAAAAGGAAAAAGAGGCGCTGGATCAGCAAATAAAAAATATGGATGAACTTAGCGGGAAAGTGCGTGAAAATGCAGACAGAAGGCGGTTGTTGGAAGAAAAACAGCAGAAGCTGAAGGACTTAGAAGCGCTTCTGGTGCAGGCAAAAGCGGATATGGACAGGGCAGGAGAAGAAGCGGAATGCTGTGAAAAATTAGGCAGAACGATTGAAGAATATAAACAGAAGCTGGTGTTGTTTGAAAAAATACAGGAAATTGGTCTGTCGCAGGAAAAGAAGCACCAGGATATGGAAGAAAAGGTTCAGAAAAAACGGCAGGATGAACAGAGACGAACAGAATTGGAGGGAAAACTGCAGCAGGAAAAAGAGACCTTAAAATCTTATGAGGGCATTACTGCGGAAATACAACGCATAGAGCATGAAATGCGACTGATCACAGAAAAAATGGATACGCTGAAAAATCAGAGAGACAGGAGCCGTGCGCTGGAGGAGCATATTTCAGATCAAAAGGAAAAACTTGATTTAAAAAAGAAAACAGAAAACAGTCTTTTAGAACAGCAGCAACTGTTAAAAGAAGAACAGGAGCAGAACAAGGATGCGGCAGGACAGGAGATTGCCTATGAGAAGGAAGTAAAAGAAATCCGACAGAAAATACAGGATCTGACAGAGATTGCAGAACAGTTGAACACATCAGAAAGAGAAGTAAAGAGACTTGGTACAGAACTGGAAAACGTACAGAAATCATATGAGGTAAAAAGCAGGGACTTACAGCAGCAAAAAGAAACGTGGGAGCAGCTTTCCGGTGCAGACAGCAGGGGAGAACAGGCAGAGAAAGCAATATTGGAAGTATCAGAGAGGATACGCAGGCTCGAAGAGCTGGAAAACAGGTTAGAGGATTGGGAGAAAGTCAGCAGAGAAAGGGAGAAAACTCAAAAACAGTATCAGAAAGCAGCCGCAGAGCAGAAACAGATCAGTGAACAATACCGGAGGATAGAACAGCAATTCTGGGATGCACAGGCGGGAATGCTGGCGCAGGGATTAAAGGAAGACGAACCCTGTCCGGTCTGTGGAGCCATACATCATCCGACACTGGCAGTCATACCACAGGAAACTCCGGATCGGGAAGTGTTAAAACAGGCAAAAGCGGAGGATGAAAAGGCAAGGGAGTCAGTCAGCAGACTGAGTGAAAAAGCGCATCAGCTCGTGACACAGGAAAATGAGAAAATGTCAGCAGTCCTAAAGGATGCAGGAGAACTGCTTGGTGAGCCTGATGTCAGAATGTCTTTAAATGAAATAAAGACGGAGACAAAAAGGCAAAAGAGTGCTGATGAGGCGAGAAGGGAAGAATATAAAGATCAGAAAGAAAAAGCGAAAAAGGATCTGGATGTCAAGCATGTATTAGAAGAACAGATGCAGTCTGCGCAGGATGAACTGGTTATGTTAAACGAACAGAACATTAATCTTGGACAGATGCTTGCCACGGCGACAGAACGGTGCACACAGCAGAAACAGCAGTGGAAGAAAAACGTTGCAGACTGTGGAACTGGCATAGAGCAGACAGAGGATCAAAAAACTGTTTTTGCACAGCTTATGCAGATTGAAAACGAACGGAACACGCAGTTTTTACAGGCAAAAAATAACAGGAAACGTGCAGAGCAGATCAAAGATGAATTAAAAGAAAGCGAAGAAACAATACAAAAGATAAGAGGAACAATCAGCAGTATTCAGGAAGAAATTGCAAAATTGACCGGAAACAGGGAAATTGCCGAAAAGCAGATCAGTGACGATATAAAATCTGCATGTAATTTAATTACGGGTGCTCTGATTACAAGTAATATAATTACATGTAATATAATTACATGTAATCAGAGCACTTTAACTGGAGATACAGATGTCAATACATTACAGACCATAAAAAACGCTGGTGGGAGTCAGGTTTTGTCAATAGAAGATTTTGATGCAAAACCATACCATGTACAGTCTGTGATTACTATGCTGCAAAGAGCAGCCGATGAGAAAAAAGCGGAACTTTCCAAAAAACAGGAAGACGAACGAAAAAAGACTGCCTTAGAAAAAAAGATTCCGCTCGATGAAACAGAAATAAAAACACTTGCCGACCAGATCAATGTGGCAGAACAGGAGCTGGTACGTCTGCAGACAGAGTACGCAAATGAAGAAAAGAATCTCAATGAGCTGAAAGAGCAGGTAAAGGATGTAACAAAAGAGGGGGTACAGACACAGATAAACGAGTTTACCCTGAAAAAAAGAAATTTAGAAGAGAACAGAGAAAAGACAAGAGAAGCGTATCATAATTACGAAAAAAACAGAGAGACGGAAAAGGGCATCATTCAGATGCTGCTTCGTCAGATTGAGGAAACAGAGAAAGCAATATCGTTTCCGGAAGAAGAGATCGAAAAGCAGGCGGGAGAACTGCGTGCAAAAAGAAATGAGATGGAAGAAAACAGGACTTCAAAATATACATCTTATTGTACTAATAGGGAAATCTGTAAAAATGTCAGCAAAAAACAAAAAGATATCGCACAGACTGAACAAAAGTATGTCTGGATGAAATCTCTTTCCGATACGGCAAGTGGAATGTTAAACGGTAAGGCAAAGATTGAACTGGAAACTTATGTGCAGATGGCTTATTTTGACAGGATACTGATCCGAGCAAACCGGAGGATGCTTACGATGAGCAGCGGGCAGTATGAATTAAAACGTGAGGAAGAGACAGGAAGCCGCAAGGAAAAAGCAGGATTGGAACTTTGTGTGATTGATCATTATAACGGGACAAAGCGCAGTGTAAAGACGCTTTCCGGTGGGGAGTCTTTCCAGGCATCATTGTCACTTGCGCTTGGACTGTCGGATGAGATACAGTCTTATGCGGGTGGAATCCGTATGGATTCCATGTTTGTGGACGAGGGATTTGGATCACTCGATGAGGATGCCTTAGAACAGGCGTTAAAAGCATTGCTGCAGCTCACCGAGGGAAATCGTCTGGTAGGAATTATTTCACATGTATCTGAATTAAAAGACCAGATCGACAAAAAAATAATTGTGACAAAGCAGCGGACGCCGGAGGGTGTCAGCAGTGTTGCAAGAGTGGAATAAAAAGAAACGCAATTTGGGGTAAACAGGTGTTACGGCTTTCGTCGATGCCGATATTAAGATCCAAAGTTATTGACTGCGGCGCTTCAATGTGCTAACATACTAAAATATAGATAAAATCATGAATCAGAGAATCATAACAGTAAAGTAACGATAAAAGTTGCGGAAAAGAGGAGAAGATGAGCGAAAAGAAAATACCGTATAAAATTTATCTGGAAGAGAATGAGATGCCGACACAATGGTACAATGTGCGCGCTGATATGAAGAACAAACCAGCACCGCTTTTGAACCCGGCAACTCTAAAACCGATGACCGCGGAGGAACTGGGGCATGTATTCTGTGATGAACTGGTAAAACAGGAACTCGATGATACCAACCCATACATCGATATTCCACAGGAGATCCGTGATTTTTACCGCATGTACCGTCCGTCACCACTGGTGAGAGCATATTGTCTGGAAAAAAAACTGGGGACTCCGGCAAAGATCTACTATAAATTTGAGGGAAACAATACAAGTGGAAGCCATAAATTAAACTCTGCGATTGCACAGGCATATTATGCAAAGAAGCAGGGATTAAAAGGTGTGACAACAGAGACAGGTGCTGGACAGTGGGGAACTGCACTTTCTATGGCGTGTGCTTATTTTGATCTTGACTGTAAAGTCTATATGGTAAAAGTTTCCTATGAACAGAAACCATTCCGCCGTGAGGTAATGCGCACATATGGAGCAAGTGTAACCCCGTCACCGTCTGAGACAACAGAAGTCGGCAGAAAGATTTTAGCAGAGCATCCGGGTACAACAGGAAGTCTTGGCTGTGCAATCTCCGAGGCAGTAGAAGCTGCAACGACGAGAGAAGGATATCGTTATGTATTGGGAAGTGTGTTAAATCAGGTATTGTTACATCAGTCAGTCATTGGACTTGAGACAAAAGCTGCTCTGGAAAAGTATGATATTACGCCGGATATCATTATCGGATGTGCAGGCGGCGGTTCCAATCTTGGGGGTCTGATCTCTCCGTTTATGGGAGAAAAGCTGCGTGGTGAAAAAGACTATCAATTTATCGCAGTCGAACCGGCATCCTGTCCGAGTCTTACGAGAGGCCGCTATGCATATGATTTCTGTGATACCGGAAGGGTCTGTCCGTTAGCAAAGATGTATACACTTGGCAGCGGATTTATTCCATCTGCAAACCATGCCGGAGGACTTCGCTATCACGGCATGAGTTCAACTCTGTCACAGCTTTATGATGACGGACTGATGGAGGCAAGGAGTGTAGAGCAGACTTCTGTATTTGAAGCAGCAGAGCAGTTTGCAAGAATAGAGGGAATCCTTCCGGCACCGGAGAGTTCTCATGCGATTCGTGTTGCCATTGACGAGGCGTTGAAATGTAAAGAAACCGGAGAAGAAAAGACTATCGTTTTTGGACTTACCGGAACCGGCTATTTTGATATGGTTGCATATGAGAAGTTTAACAATGGAGAGATGACAGACTATATTCCGACCGATGAAGAGCTTGCAGTGGGATTTGCAGGGCTGCCGAAGGTGGAGTAAAAATAGCAGAAACATGGGCTAGTGTACTGGCATATTGATATTTGCTGCCGGTACTGATATTACCAAATCTGCTTGGAATGGACGGAGTCTGGCTGTCGATCACAACGGGCGAGATACTCAGTATGATCATGAGTATTTACTATTTTATGAAATATAGAAAAATCTGGAGTGAGAAGTAAGAAAGATTTCATTGATGAATCAAATCAGGAAAAAGTTTTTTCCTGTGCAAAGTAAGAAAAAGATAAATTGACACACAAAAATAGATGTACTATCATCTGGTTAGATGCAGGTACATCTATTTTTTGTATGCTAATGGGAAAGTCATAAGTTAGATTTTAATTTTCAGAGTTGGTTAGGAGTGGAGATCGCAATGGACGAGTCAGGAAGAAAAATCACAAAGATCGCGCGTGAAGCGGGCAAGTTTACATTAAAGATGATGAAAGAGGAAGGAATCGGAACGGCAGAATTTGATTTTATCCATTTCATCCGGCACAATCCCGGCGTCACACAGGCGAAAGTCAGAGAGCAGTTAAAGATTGATAAAGGGGCTGCTGCAAGGCGTGCGGCTAATTTAGAGAGCAAAGGATATCTTTACCGGAAACCGAACCCGGAGGATGGAAGAAGCCAGCTTTTGTATGCGACAGAGAAAGCGGAACAGTTAAAAAATTCAAAGGCGTCCATTGAGAGCGTGTTTTATGAGTGGCTTTTAGCGGAGCTGCCCAAGGAGGAAAAAGCGGCATTTCTTGAGACGTTAGATAAACTTTACTGGCGGTCGAAGGAACAGCGGCGGGCAGAGTTTTGCGATGTGTCAAAACTCGTGCAGTCCGGTTCAGACGACAGGATGGAAATGGATGGTGAGTCAGATGAGTGATAAGTACGACAGAAAAAATGCTGGAAGTGAAAAACAAAAATTTGAGGCAGACCATGTGATTTCCTATTTTAAAATGGAGTGGAAAGTTCTTCTTGCGGTGACAGTCTCCGGGTTGATTTACAATTTAGGACTCCTTGCCGGACCATGGTTTGAGGGAAAAATGGCGGGCTGTCTGGTGGATATCCTTGGCGGCAGGGCAGGATTTCCTGATATGGGAAAACTGGTCGCAGCCTATGTGATCGCAATCGCAGTGGTGCAGAGTTCCAGATATATCAAGCGTTTTTATGTGAGACGTTTTGCAAACAATGTCAACCGGCGCATGAAACATGTTCTGTATGACAGCCTTGTGCATAAAAGCCGGGCAGAACTGGAAGAGGAAGGCGCCGGAAATGTCATGACAAAAGCGATTCTGGATGTGGATGACTGTGCGGAGGGCATGCGGAAATTTACCACGGAGATCTTTGATCCCGGAGTGGAACTGCTTGCCTGTTCCTGCATGCTGTTATGGTATGACTGGCGGCTTGCACTGTTATGCATGATCTTCCCTTCGGTGTCCTATTATCTGGCAGAAAAGATGAAGGTTCTGATCCAGAGAAGCGGGCCAGCCTATAAGGAGCAGTCCGGGATCTTAAGTGCCGCTACCTTAGACCGGGCATCCAATGCGGTCACCTATCGTGTTTATGGATGCGAGCAGGAGCGAAAAGATGCGTATGAGAAAAATCTTTCAGCTTACGAAAAATCTGCGGTGCGGGCGAATATATGGAGCGCGGCATTTCCGCCGATCTACCGTGTCATCTCGATGGCGGGTGTCATTTTCATTTTATATTTTGGAGGTAAAAACGTGCTTGGAAGTGGCTGGAGAGTCTGGGATGTTGCGGCATTTACCACATTTCTTACCTGTTTTACCAAACTTTCGGTAAAATCATCGAGTGCGGCAAAACTTTTTAACGCAGTTCACAAGGCACAGGTTTCCTGGAAGAGGATCAAACCCCTCATGAAATGTGTGGAACATGAAAGTGAAAGCAGAGTGCAAAAACAGGCAGAGCTTACGGTTTCCCATTTGAG
>ERZ780157.3450-NODE-3450-length-13232-cov-2.733399_pt1 | contig 13232 bp, 18 predicted proteins | sample MGYA00511169_ERZ780157 | MGnify/ENA primary metagenome ERZ780157 (study PRJEB29588, sample SAMEA1965149) | human gut metagenome | biome: human gut; feature: human-associated habitat; material: faeces | place: Denmark | collected 2008/2010 ... | reverse complement strand
TAATGCTGTAAAGAAATTTGACAAAATAGATATCTCAACAAATTGTAATGCAATTGTCGTAGGTGTTTATATAGCAGTTATGTGTTTGGAATACACATAGGTCGACAATTTAATAATATTAGTAATAAAACTATACCTATTAACTTCAACGAAACCTAACGTTGGAAATTACAAGATTTAACACCGTAAATAGCATCGCTACTTGTCGCTATTCACCTTAATTTGCAGACAAAACCCATCTCGATTACTCAAAATCTTTTTGATGCACCTCCTCGCGAAGTTTAACTATAACGCAAAACGACATAAAAACACTTGAAATAATGTTTATTTTATATTACAATGTAATTTATAATGCTTACGAACGATAGTCATATGCAATCTTGTTTTTTCTGTCTCCGTTCAGGTTGAGAATATATCCGTCCTCAACCTTACACCACCAAAGCGGATTTGGTGTAGGCAAATTGTCTAATAGTTGTGCGTCGGAAATATTAGATGTGTAATACACTTCCAAATCTCCTACATAAACAACTGCAATTGCGATTGTTTTCATGTTTTGCATGAATTCTACTTCAAATGTTTCTTGTCGAATTTCCGCAATTACAATTGTCCCTTTCATACCTTTTTTCAGTCCTTGCTTCTCATACTCAGGACGGTCCACCGTCAGTACAACTCCGTCTAAAAATTTCATACTAATCTCCTATGAGAGGTGAAGCAACGTAAATTTTTCCGTTTTGCATACAAAATTCCATTCGTCAAGAAAAGTGTTAATTCGACACGCGTTTGCTTGTTGCTGATATAGAAAAGGAGCAACAAACGTTGCTCCTAATTTGTATTGTAGATTTAGGCTTATTCCACGCCGTCCAACAGCTTTTTGATTTGCGCGATAAGGTCGTCGGGGTCGCCGCCTTCGTTGTTTTTGCGGATGTCCTCGATTTGTCCGATAAGGTCGCCGTCGTTTTGTGCCGCGTAGCGAGGCGCTTCCGTCGTTTCCGGTGCGGTTGTTTCGGGAGCGGTCTCTTCGGGTGACGCAGTAGGCGCAGGTTGCTCAGTAGCCGTTTGCGGTTGTTCCGTAGTAGTTTCTGGTGCATTGTATTGCTCCGTAGTGCTACGTAAACGTTCGATTTCACGCAACAAAGCGTCGGTGTGGTCCACTTCTTCAGCAAGGGTGGGTTGTTCGGTAGGTTGCTCGGCTTGCGCGGGGGCAACTTCCTGTACGGGGGCAGGTTGCGGCGTAACAACGGGCTTTACGGTAACCTTCTTAGCGCGAGGAAGTTTGATTTCCTCTATCACGCCGAGGTCGATAAACTCGTTGACGAAATTGCGGCTTGCCTCGTCGGGATTGTTGTCGGCGGCAATGATTGCCATGCCCTTGTTGCGAAGGTAACCGTACAGGTACACCATGTCCGTCGGTTGCGACAACACGCATACTGCATTGATTGCACGGTTGGACAACACTGCGTCCACGGCATCCACCACGATACGATTGTCGAAGTTTTTACGTCCGCGACGTTTGGTACGTGCCACGCGACGAACGATAAAGCCGTTAAGCTCCGCATGTTCGATAATCTTTCTGTGTTTACGCTCGCCGGCACCGTACACGGCGCCGAAAACAATTTCGCCCATATTGGAAAGTTGTTCCAACACGTTTTCGTAATGGTCGTAATTGAGTCCGAGGTTGTCCACATCGATAAATAAAGCTATCTTCTTGTCGCGAAGCATTTCAGTTACCTCCAAAAATGGTCTAATTTATTATACATTATTTATTTGCGTTTGTCTATACTTTCTTTGAAAATAAAACAAATATTGTTGGCAAAGCCCCGCGTCTTTTCCGAAAATTTGGCAAAAATAGTCGGAAATTGCCGAGTCCGCCAGTCCGCTTTCAAAATATGCGTGGTAAACCTTTTTCAGCCAAGTATCCACGGGGAAGACGTCGCCGTGATTTAGCCCGAACAGCAAAATGCAATCCGCCACCTTCGGTCCTACCCCTTTGAAGCTCAACAACTCCTTGCGTGCCGTTGCCGTATCCAGCGTTGCAAGCGCGCCTACGTCGTACTCCGTCGTGCGACGGGAAGCCTCGTACAAAAACTTGTCCCTGTACCCTGCGCCTAGCGACGAGAAAAACTCTTGCGGCATTTGCCCGAGCTTTTGCATTGTAGGGAAGGCATACCCGAACTCCGTCATTTCGCCTGCGCCCTCGCACAAACGCTCCACAATCTTTTGTATGCGCTTGATGTTGTTGTTGGCGGAAATCATAAAGCTGTACAACATTTCGTTGGGGTCTTGGCGCAAAATGCGTATGCCCTTGCCACACTCTGCGGCTTGTTGCATAAGCGGCGAAATTGCCGAAATGCGCGCTACCGTTTCGGCATAATCGTTGTCCACGTCAAAGTAGTTGCGGAAGTAATCGCCGTCGCGCGTTTGCACCACCACGGTGTCGCCCTCTGTGTACAGTTGTGCGTACTTGTTGCGGCTAAACACGCCGTAGTACCCGTCGCCCAAGTCGTAGTACCGAAAAACCTGTCCGCACTCTAGGGTGTCTTGCACGGAAAAGTACTCCGCACTGCACGTAAACGCCACGGGCAATTGTTGCTTGCTGTATATCATTAGTATTGTCCTCTTTTGCAGTATTATTGGCAACAAAAAAGGTTGTCGCAAGAAACAACGTCCCTTTTGACAACCCTTGATTGTTATGTTACTCCGCAATAGGATAAACGGAAACTTGTCTACGCGTTTTGTCGTACTTTTCAAACTTGACAACGCCGTCGATAAGGGCAAACAAAGTGTCGTCCTTGCCGATACCTACGTTGTTACCGGGATGAAAATGAGTTCCGCGTTGTCTTACAAGAATGTTACCGGCTTTTGCAAACTGACCGTCGGCACGCTTTGCGCCGAGACGTTTACTTTCGCTGTCACGTCCGTTTTTGGTGCTGCCCATACCTTTTTTGTGGGCAAACAACTGCAACTTAATAAACATCATCTCAAATTACCTCCAAATTGATGTAGTCGGAATACTCTCCGTAAAAATCCGTCAATCCCGCAAGCATCGTGTTTAGCACAATGTCGGCGTCGTGCCGCTCCTCGCGAGTAAGATTGTTTGGCAAAGTAAACCGTAGTGAGCCTTGCTCCTCGTCGACGGTGTATTTGACGTTTATGCCCACCACTTGCAACAAACCGAGCAATGCCGATTGTATAAGGGTGCTTACGCCTGCGCAAACAATGTCTTCACCTTGCTCTCCGTAGCCGGTGTGACCGCTTGCCGAAACCTCGACGATTGAATTGTCCTTCCTGTAAACGGTAATGTCAGTCATTAGCCGATAACAATGTCTTCCACTTTCAGCTTTGTGTAAGGCTGTCTGTGACCTTGACGTTTGCGAATGTTTTTCTTTGCCTTGTAAGTAAAGATGTTGATCTTCTTGCCCTTGCCGTGTTCGACAACGGTAGCAGTTACCTTTACTTTAGCTGCGTCTTGACCGACGAAAATATTATTGTTGTCGTCTGCGGCAAGTACAACTTCCAAGTCAAGCGTGGAGTTTTGCTCAGCGTTAAGAAGTTCCGTTTCAAAAATAAGTCCCTTCGTAACCTTGTATTGCTTACCACCTGTTTTTACAATAGCGTACATCGTGTTACCTCCCGTATCAGAGTCTCGCTAAATAGGGGTGACCGTAGGTGCTTATTGCTTTGCATTTGTGCAACACAAAACAACCCCTTTTATGCGGCTAAGAGATATTTTACACTAACAATACATTATTGTCAATTGAATTGCGGCATTTTTCTGCGAGAATTGCGCATACTTACACTACCACGCTCGAAGAAAAGTTGATTGGGTACTTGCGCCACGTTAGCAACAATTGGCAACAAAAGCAATACTCACTACTTTGCCGACGTTACGCACTAAGCGCAGTAGTCACACCGCAACCAACCTCACGAGCGGCAACACAAACCCAAGGAGAACAACATGGCAAGAAGCAAACAAAACAGTCACGAATACTACGCCAACTACGAAACATGTCGCAACCGCATGTTCGATACATTCGCCCCTGACGAACTGCAAAACGAGGACATACACCTAAGCTACAAAAACGCCCTCGAAGACGACATAAAGGAGAACGAACACCATGGCAAAAAACACCACCGTAACCACTGAAAACAACTGCGACATCGACCAAAGTTTGCAAGTGCTATCCGACTTGTACAAAAACGTCACAATGGCGCAAAACGCCGTAAAAACGTTGTTGCCCTACGTGGAGGACACCGAGCTGACCAAGCAACTGCACAAACAGGTGGAAGCCTACGACGAATACACCGAAAAAATAGGTACGGTTGCAAAAAATCTCAACTTCGACCCTACCCCTGCGCCGCAATTTGCCCTTACAATGGCAGGCATGGGAATACGCTTTAAGATGGCTACCGACCGCACAAATACGCACATCGCCAAGATAATGTTGCAAGGCACGCTAAACGGACTTATTGACCTGTACCGACTGACAAACAAGTTGGACGAAGTACACCCGGAAATCGCCCTACTGACGCGCCAAGTGTTGAAGTACGAGGAAGGGCAATTCGAGTGGATGAAGGGGCAATTGTAAGGCTTGTCGCCACGAAACTTTGTATACAAAAATAGCTGCCGCTTTCGCGACAGCATTTTTTTGTACTATTTGTCCGTATTGTCCGTGGGTTGGTCGTCGCCCTTCTTGGTCAACGCAATCAAGGCGCGATTGATGACGTTTACGCACAGGTTGATGTCCTTGTCGTCTACCAATCCGCCTAGCAGTTGTGCCAACTTTTCACGCTTGGTTTGGTCGTCGACGTCCTGCATGTAGATACCGACGGCGTTTGCCGCCACCACACGCACTTGCTCCAAAAACTCGGCGTAGGTCAACTGTCCGCTAGTCAAGCGTTGGCGCACCTCTCCGAAGTACAACAGTTGGGTGTAAAACACGCCAAACACGTCGTCCTTCATCAGGCTTTTGACGCTTTTGCCCGACAGCGAGGAAACAAACTTGAAGATTACACTACTTAGCGCCCCTATCGTAGTGCCGTCCACAAAAACGCGCACCAACGACGAAGGAAACTCGAACGCACAGTGCCGCACAAAAAATATATCCGCCGCGGCAAACAACGTGCCGAATACAAACGGCAATACCACGGCAAAATCGAATTTGTGCTCCACGTCCACCTTCACTTTGTTTACAAACAGTTTCTTGACAAGCTGAGTAAACAGGCAAGTCAATAAGGCATACAGCAAAAAGTACAAGTTGCCACTGTTCTTGACAAAGCCGAACAGCGACTCCACAAAAGTTTCGAAATCCATTGTTGCAATTTCTCCTTGTAATTAGTCGAAAATGCAGTCCCAAGGTTTCCGCGCGGACGATGTGTTCGGTAGCAAAACCAACTTGCGTAAGCCGTGCAAGCGTTGCGTTGTCCCTTCCGCAACTAGTAACGCCGCCGATTGCTTCGTCCGAATACATTATACCACATGCAGTCAATACTTTTTGTCGCTTTGTGTCACCACTTACGTGGGCTTGTAGGGTGAGTGGCTGTTAAAAGTTTTTTACATCTAAGTTCTTTTCGATTTCATCCCAAGTGGGATTGTACGACGATGGTGTCAAATGCCACACTACGACTTCATTTCTCTATCGAAAATTTCGTCCAAGCTGACGTCGTAAAAATCGGCAATTTTGACCAATGTTTCGTAGTCGGGACGCACCTGCCCTATTTCGTAACGGGTGTAGTTTACTCGTGAAATGCCCAATTTCAGCGACAATTCCTCCTGCGTAAGTCCGCTTTGTTTGCGTAATTCCTTCAATTTGCCGCCGATATTCATTTTTTTTTGCCTCCGCCACTAATAACTTTGCCCTTCCTGCTTGACATTGTACAAAATATGTACTATAATGTAGGCAATTGTACATATTTTGTACATTTTGGCGGGATTTTAGAAGGATGAGGGGATTGTTTTAATAAAAAAGAGATAAAAACGTTAAAACGCCAAAAAGAAACGGAGCATTCGGCAAATTTGTCAGATGCTCCGTTTTGTATTTATGATTTAATTAAAGTAGATATTTACCTATACTTATGAATATTTGATATTTAACTATGTAGGTTTGTGTGTGAAATGGTAATAAAAAAGTACCCAAACAATCGCTTGTATGCAAACGCCACCGTAAGGCGAACAACTACTCCGCTCACGTATTTATTGTTGCATGCAACCCTAAATCATTTGTTTATCGTCAGCTTGTAAATTTCGTTTTTGGGGACGTTGCGGTCCTTGGCTACGGCTTTGACCGCTTCGTTTTTGCTCATGCCGCCGTCGAGGTAGTAGGCAAGGTGTTGCTCCACCGTCAATGCGCACAACGGGTTTTGTTCCGCCTCGGCACGGTCGACGACAAGCACAAATTCTCCTTTGTCGTCATCGATTTCGTCGGAAAGGTTGCAAAAACGCGCGCGTTCGTGACTTTTGGTCAATTCCTTGACCAAACAACACTTGCGGTCGCCGAGTCTGTCGCAAAGGTAATGCATGTTTTCCTTTATGTCATGCACCGACACGTAAAATATCGACGTGCCGACGGTGCCGTCCAACAGCTCGTCGCGATCCTTTTTCCGCTCGGGCAAAAAACCGTAGTAGGTAAAGGGCGGTTGAAAGCCGCTGATGACAAAAGCGTTTATCATTGCGCACGCACCGCTGACCACCGTGTAGTCGTAGCCGCACTGTATAAGCGCATTGACAAGCACGTTGCCGGGGTCGTTTATCCCGGGCATGCCTGCGTCGGATATTACGGCGATGTCCTCGCCACGCTCACAAAAGCCAAGCACAAAATCCAAACTTGCCTTTTCGTTGAACTTGTGGTAGCTGTAGGTCGGTTTGTCGATTTCGTACTCTCGCAACAAAATTTTGCTGTGGCGTGTGTCCTCGCAAAAAATTGCCGAAACGCTACGCAACGTTTCCACCGCGCGATATGTGATTTCGCCGAGGTTTCCTATCGGCGTGGCAACAAAATATACCATATTTTCTCCGTAATTTGCACTATTGGTGTAAATGTTTTTTGTGCAATTGCGTGCCAACGCTTCACTTAGCAGATAACGTTGCCGCAACGTCAATCGATTTTACTACACGAGGTCAATCCTTGCCGTCAAACTCCGGTTGGTCGTCGTCCTCGACAGCGTCGTTGTTTTTACCTACTACCCTGTCTGTGCCGTACCACGCTTTTGCTTCGGGCGAATACTCGCCGTGTTTGTCCAATACGGACAATGGCGCATGCAACACGCAGTCCACTCCGCCGCACTTTACGGCACGTACCAACACAAGGTTCGGCTCGGCATTCGGTCGGGGACATACGGGCAAAATCTCCTTGACGACAAGTTTACTGCCGCCGCACAACTCGCAAATTTCCGCCAAGCGGCTAGCTTGGTGCACAAGGTACAAACTGCCGCGGTTGTTGAGTATTTTTGCCGCCGAAGATATGATGTCGGCAAGTGTTGCGCCGATTTCGTGACGACACATGGCAAGGTGGTCGAAACGTTGCATTTCGCCACTACCAAGACGTCTGTACGGCGGATTGCACACCACGACGTCCACAAGTGCGTTGCCGACGATGTCTGCGGCTTGCTTCAAATCTCCGCACACGACTTCCACAACGTCGCCCATGTCGTTGAGTTGCACGTTGCGTGCGGCGATGTCGGCAAGCTGTTGCTGTATTTCCACCGCGACAAGGCGTTTCGGGTGCTTTTTGTGCGCAACAAGCAAGGCAATAACGCCCGTCCCGGTGCCGAATTCCACGCAAGTTTTGCCCGTCATATCCTTGCAAAAATTGGCAAGCAATACGGCGTCCGTAGTAAAGCGGTATGCGTTGCGGCTTTGTATCAGCTTCAAGCCGTCGCAACAGAGGTCTTCAACCGTTTCGTTGTTGTGTAACAGTACTTCCATATTCCACCGTTTTTAGTGTATTTAGTACCTTTATTGTACAATATTTATCGGCAACAATCAACCTTTTGTAAGAATGTTTCGGCGGACAATATCGACAAAAAAAAATCTTCCCAGGTTTTTGGGAAGATTTTTTGTAATATCGATGTTAGATTACTCTTCTTCGATAGCACCAACGGGGCATTGAGCAGAGCAAGCACCGCAATCTACACAGAGATCGGGGTTAATTTCGTACTTGCCGTCGCCTTCGCTGATAGCGTCACAAGGACATACGCTTTGGCATCCGCCGCATGCAATACAATCATTGGTAATTTTGTGAGCCATAGTGAACATCTCCTTTAATCAATATTAAGGTTAAGCATATTATACCACCGCTTGCGGTTTTTTGTCTACCGTTTTTGACCGTAAAAACGGTAAAATTGTGTTAAAAAGTGGTAATTTAGCAGATTTTTACGGCAAAAATTGTGAAAAATTATTCACATTTTGGAAAAATCACAACATTTTGAGGCGTAGTTATTTTGTCGTTACGGGGCAATTTTCAGTGTCGTCACACACAAGCCTACTACACCGTCGCGCCGCATTACAACAGCAATTCCGCAATTTGTTTGGGGCTGTCCGCCATTGCCACGGGGTTGCCGTCGACAAGCTCCTTGTTTGTGCCGAAGCCGTACGTCACGGCAAGGAAGTCCACTCCGTTTGCGGCGGCACCTTCGGCGTCGTAAAAGGTATCGCCTATCATCAAGCACTCGGTTTTGTCCCAATTGTGGTCGGTGATAAGCTGGCGTAACACCTCTATCTTGTAGCCGCGCCGCTCCGTCTGCCCGTAGACGTAATCGAAGTATTTGAGTATACCGAAGTATTCGAGGCTTTGCACGGCGTGCGGCTCGTACTTGCTGGAAGCCACTGCCAATGTGTAGCCGTGCGCCTTCAATTTTTGAAGTGTTTCGGGGATACCGTCGTAAAGAAAACTGTTTTTCGCGGCGTGGTCCTCGGCGTAAACCTTGTAGTGCAACTGTATGGCGTCGTTCATGCGGTCTTTGCCGACAAAGTGTTCGTAGCTGTATTCCAAGGGCGGACCGATATGTTTGGCAAAATCGATATGGGAGTAATCCACACCAAAGTGATCCAACACCTTTTTGAATGTGGAAAAAATCCCCGGCGAGCTGTTGTTTAGCGTGCCGTCGAAGTCGAAAATGATGTACTTGTATTTATCCGTAAGTTTGTGCATATGTCAGTCCGTTTGTTTGTCCGTAGTATGTTGTTTGAGCTGTTTCAGACGGTCGAAAAACCGCTTGTTTTTCGGCTCGGAAGCGCGCGCCACAATGCCGAAAGTGTTGTTGAGATAGTTTTTGAGTACGTCCAACTCGTCCACGTGGGTAGACTCGCACTCCAATTCGTAGTCTGTTGCGCCTAGGTACTCGCATTTGTCAAGTTCCACCGTCATGCCTGCCAAACTAAATGTCGTACGGTAAGTTTGCAGTGCGCCGACGTAATCCAACTTGGTGTCGAAGTCGGCAACATCGAACATTTGCCGCAATGTGCGGTAACCGATACCGTCCTTTATTACTTGTTGTGCAAACTCGGGCGTAGCCTCCACCTCTCGCTCATCGCACACCATCACGTTGTCACTGTGGGAAATGCGACGTTTGTAGCACATCACGTAGCGGTCGCCTGTTTGGCGTAGTCGTACCATGGTGTCGGGCGACATATCCTCGGCGGCAAAGTAGTGATTGACAAGCAGTATCGGTTGTGCCTCTGTAGCGGCGGCGACCAAGTTGTATTCGCGCTCGGTAAGGCGCAGTTTCAGTTCCTGTTCCAAATTTCTCATTGTAGTAAAATTTTTACAACGTATCAAAAATTTCGTTACATTCCGGCGATTTTTGACATCGATTTTGCGTTGGCAAACGGCAAAAGAAACAGCATATTTTGCCATTGCTACAAGCCTTGCCGACGTATATTTCAGTCAAATTTTGCCGATTTCAAGCAAGACTATTTCTTTCCTTCCTTGGTTTCAAACATTTTTTTCATTTCGTCGAAAAATGTTTGACTGTCCTTAAATTGGCGATACACCGCCGCAAAGCGAATGTAGGCGACATCGTCGATTTGCTTCAATTCTTCCATCACCAAGTCGCCGATTTTTTTCGAGGTCACTTCCTCTTCCAAGCTGTTGTACAGCGATTTCTCGATGCGTGCCACGATGTCGTCGATTTGCGCCATGCTTATCGGGCGTTTTTCGCAACTGCGCACAATGCCGTTTTTCAGCTTGTTGCGGTCATACTGTTGGCGCGTTCCGTCTCGCTTGACAATAAGTATAGGGGCAATTTCGATGGTTTCAAAGGTGGTAAAACGCTTTCCGCAGTTTACGCACTCGCGACGGCGGCGAATACTACGTCCGTCATCCGTCGAGCGGGAATCGATCACTTTGCTGTCTTCACAGCCACAATACATACATTTCATTTACTCTACTTCCGTATTTATATTTGCGTTTAATACTGTCAGGGTCATCGCCCTATCACGCAGTTTTTACTCTTGCGTCTCTACGCCGTTTGTCAATCTCGACAAGATCACTTCGTACTCCTTTTCGGGATGAAGTCCGCCGTCGTCAAAGCGATTGAGGGTGTCTTTGTCCCAAAAACGCGCAACGTTGGGCGTGATTTCGTCGGCAACCACAAGTCCCGTACTTGTACGACCGAATTCCACCTTGAAGTCGGCAACGACAATGCCAAGCGGCGTCATAAGGTCGACAAGCACCTTGTTGATACGGGTTGCGCAGTAGCACATGTAGCTAAGCTCCTCTTGATCGCACAAACCGAGGGCAAGCGCATGGTACTCGTTGATTACGGGGTCGCCGAGATCGTCGTTTTTGTAGCAAAATTCCAATACGGGAAATTTCAATTTGCTGTGGTAGGGTAGTCCAAGCCTGTCCACAATACTGCCTGCGGCGTAATTACGTACAACCACTTCGATGGGGATCATCTCGGCGCGGCGCACCACGATTGCGTCGTCACTGTAAGGCGCGACAAAATGCGTGCGAATGTTGTTGTCTTCCAACGCCTGCATAAGCACGGAATTTATCTTGTTGCAAAGTGCGCCTTTGCCCTCGAAATACTGCTTTTTCTTTGCGTGATACATCATCGCATCATCGCTAAACTCTGCTATCGCAAGTTTGGGATCGTCCGTAGCCCACATGCGTTTTGTTTTGCCTTCATACAAAAGTTCGCCTTTCTTAACCATAATTGCCTCCTTTTTGGCGGTCAAATCGCTGATAATGTAAATTATTTTGTTTTAGTAACAGTCGAGAAAACTTCGATTTTAAAGTAAAGAACACCACTACTTTACGCTTGTTTGTCTTCACCTGCAATGCCCATCACAATCACTCTGTCCGTTTGAGGATTGTATGCAATGTCAACGGTTTTGTTGTTGTAGTCTTCGAGCAAATAGACTGACATTATGCCTACACCGAACAACGGCGAAGTACTTACCGTATATTGTTGTCCGTCGATTTCAAATTTCACTTTGTATGAAGATAGTCGTCCACGTTGAATACCGCTCGATTCAATGGTATCCAACACGGCAACGGACGGTTGGAAGCCATCCGCCGTCTTTGTGAGTTTACTCATATGCACGGCGCAAACTATCATCGGCGGCACGCAAGCAATTAGACCTAAGCCCAGGCACACGGCAAGGCTGATTACGATCGGTATCCACAGTTCCTTCCCCGGAGTAACGGCAAACACCATTACAAACAGTACCAATACAGAAAATGCGCCCCACATCGCGGCTATCGTCTTGATAGTGCGTTGTTCCAGCTTGTAGTCCATTGAATTTTGAATTTGTTGTTTTGTCATGATCGTCATGTAATTGACAAGCAATATACTTGTATAATTTGGTGGCGTATCGTTTTATGTTTTTGTCGGCAAAAAATCGATACGTATTGATTTTTTTGTTACATATTTTGGACAAAAACTATTTTGACGGTTTTATTGTCGGCACTTTGTAGGTTAATTCCACAGCTTTACCGCTTGGCAAATCAAGTACAAAGTCGTTACCTTTGGGCTTTTCCTCGATTGTACATTTTGTCAGTTTTTTTACAAAACTCGGCAAATATAAATGTACGGAATTTGCTTTTTTACTTAGCAAGTTCAGCTTAAATACACCCTTTGCGCCGTCGTACTTCAATGCCACCACCACGCCGTTGTCGCACACAAGGTCACGAAATTCCACGTAATGCCAATCAGCAGGCAATGCGGGCAACAATACGATTTTATCTTCGTGGGCGTACAAAAGCATTTGTTGCACCACGTTGGCAAACATAAAGTTGCTTTGCAGTACCAACGAGCGATGTCGACTGTTGCCGCACACGCCCATACCGCGCCAATCTTGGTCGGCAATGGCAAGGTTACTCAATGCGCAACCTCGTACAACGTCGCCCAAGCACTGCAACGCTTTGTCGCCGTCGCCGAGCCTTGCGTACACTGCGCCTAGCACGCTTGTATTGTAGCTGTTTTGCTCCGACGGATTTGTACGCTTGACGTTGGCCGTAACAAGGTACTTGTCGACAATTTGCTTGTCGCACAGTAGGTTGCAATCTTCGCCGAAGTATGCTTGGTACAACGTACCGTTGGAAATGCCCGTGTAGTCCACGCTGATAATACTGTTGACAAACTCCCGCATTGCGCCGTCACTACCGATTTGCGCACAAGGCAACTTGTCTACAAGGTCACGCCAACGGCGATCGACCTTCAAATTGAGCGTGTTGCATGCCTCGATAAGATTAGTCAGCAAATCACGACACAATTCAAAATCCAATACACTGTTTTTTGCGACAATAGGTCTGTCGGCAAAGGCGATGTTGTCCCCTATACGCATTGGCAACGGCGAAGGAATCGCCTGCACGCCGTCTTGTTCGTCACGCATAAAATCAAGGTAAAACAAAGCAACTTGTTTCATAAACGGCACAAGCCGACTTTTCAAAAACTTTGTGTTGTTGCTAAACTTGGCATACTTGTAAAACAGCGAGCAAATCCATGCCGCGCAACCTGCAAAGTGCATGCCAAACACATCCGTCGTGCCTAACCGTCCCGTATCGGGCGCTTGCACCACCGGCACAACCACGCCGCGACAGGAGAAAATGCGTTGTGCATTGTTTTGGTAGTCGCAGACATACCGCTCGAACAGGTCAAACAGCTTGTCGATGTTGCCGTACATATTGCCGCAAAGGGAAAACAAGTAGCTTGCTTGCATTTGCCCGTCGTAGGTGACCACCGACAACGGATTGAAGTAACTGCCGTTCCACAGTCCCGTCGGGAAAATC
>ERZ780157.3446-NODE-3446-length-13241-cov-10.084559_pt1 | contig 13241 bp, 10 predicted proteins | sample MGYA00511169_ERZ780157 | MGnify/ENA primary metagenome ERZ780157 (study PRJEB29588, sample SAMEA1965149) | human gut metagenome | biome: human gut; feature: human-associated habitat; material: faeces | place: Denmark | collected 2008/2010 ... | reverse complement strand
TTGCCGCCTGCATCCCCGAGGGCTTCAAGGCCATGGTCAGCCCCATGCTGATCCTGACCCTGGCCTGGACGCTTTCCGGCATGACCAACCTGCTGGGTGCAAAATATTACGTTGCCAACCTGCTGGGCGGCTCCGCTGCCGCCCTGCAGTACCTGCTGCCGGTCATCATCTTCCTGGTGGCGGTGTTCCTGGCCTTTGCCACCGGCACCTCCTGGGGCACCTTCTCCATCCTGATCCCCATCGTCTGCCACGCTTTCCCGCAGGGCGAGATGCTGGTGGTCTCCATTGCGGCCTGCCTGTCCGGCGCTGTGTGCGGCGACCACTGCTCTCCCATTTCCGACACCACCATCATGGCCTCTGCCGGTGCGCATTGCAGCCATGTGAACCATGTTTCCACCCAGCTGCCCTACGCCATTACCGCCGCATCCTGTTCCGCCGCGTGCTATGTGATCACCGGCCTGACCCAGATGTTCCTGGGCAGCAGCGCCAGCCTGTGGACCTCGCTGATCCTGCTGGGCGTTGCCATTGTGCTGGAGCTGGTGGTGCTGAACATTCTGCGCGTAAAGCTGGGCAAAAAGACCAAAGCGTGATATACTAAAGGAAATTGAGTGTTCGAAGGGAGACCGTACCATGCTGGAAAAAGCATTCAACGATGTCTATACCAAGTTCAAGCTCCATTTCTACCAGAACGTGTTCCAGCGCTTTGCCACCCGTGAGGCGACCCTGACCACGGTGGAATCCTTTTGCATGGAGGGCATTATGGCCATGGGGGAGCCCACCATTGCGGAGTTTTCCCGGATGATGCAGATCTCCACCCCCAACGCGGCGTATAAGATCGGCTCGCTGGTGCGCAAGGGCTATGTGGAAAAGATCCAGTCCACCACCGACCGCCGGGAGTATCACCTGCGGCCCACCCAGAAGTATATCGACTACTACAACATCAGCTACTCCTACCTGAGCACGGTGGTCCAGCGGGTGAACAAGCGCTTCCCCAAAGAGGACGTGAAGAAGCTGGAACAGATGCTGACCATCATCAGCAACGAGCTGATGCCCGAGCTGAACCTGGAAAACAACCCGGAGGCTCCGGAGGAAAAGAAAACCGCGCGCTGAGCCGCACCCTTCCGGAACCCTCGGAAGCCCGTGCGCCGACCCGCGCAGCCAGACAGGACTGCCCCACAGAGATGTGGAGCAGCCCTGTTTTTTTCTGCCGGAACGGGCCGTGCGGCCAACAAAAAAAGCCCCGGAGGGCTTGCGGGACCCTCCGGGGCGAGGCAGCGGCGTGCGGGCCCGCTGCCTCAGGGAATAGCGATCAACAGGAGATTCTGGGAAGTAACTTTTTGGGGGATTACAAAGGAATGTGATGCATGGCCCAAAGGGTCAGCGGGGCGTTTGCCCGGGGCCTTTGGGGGTTGGGGTTCAGTGCTGGGACTTGTAGAACATGGCCTTGCGCTTGCGCTCCATCCAATATCCCGCTGCAGACAGCACCATGCCTGCGCCCAGCATCAGGTCTGCCAGCCAGCCGCTGGTGCCGGTCTGGATCAGCTTGGCATCCTGCACCGCCGGGAGCACCGGGGTCTCAGGAGCGGGGGCGGGGTCAGGTCTTGCATCCTGCACCACGGGCAGCACCGGGGTCTCGGGGGCGGGGGCGGGCTTTGCGTCCTCCACCGGCGGCAGTTCGGGGGAATCGGGGCCCGGGTTCACGGGCGGCACCACGGTCTGGGTGTAGCCCTTGATCCACACATCCCGGCTCTCCTGAGAGGTAAAGGTGTAGTGCACTTCCGCATCCTGCTTGGTGGTCACTACCATCTTCTCTGCCTCAAACGGCACAGGGGTGCCGTCCTTGTTCTTCTCGGAGTGGTACACGTACTTGATAAAGCCGCCTTCCACGGTGCCCTTGCCCTCACCGTTAAAGATGTTCCGGATCAGGTTGGTAAAGCTCTTGTAGCTGCCGTCGCTGTAGCCAAACTGCCACAGGCTCCGCTCTTTTTCACGGTCCACATCGTACTTGTACTCGCCGTCGGTCTGGGTGCCGTAGCCGGCAGTAGCCCACTCTTCAACAGGAGTGCTGGTCGTCTTGGTACCCACCGTCATGCTGCTGTTGGTCTTGGTGGAAGAAGAGCGGACGCTGACGGGAGCAAAGAGGGTCTTGATGGAGGACTGGTTCTCGCCCACTACCTGACCATCCCGCACCTGGACCAGCTTGGAGATCTTCAGATCGTAGCCGCCCGCATACCATCCGGTGAGACTACCCTTGGAGGCGGTGGCGTTGGCGCAGACGTTGGCGTCCCGGGTCATGTAGCCGTAGGCAGTCATGGTAGAGCTCTTTTTGTAGACCTGATAGCCCTTGGGGGAGTTGGGATTGGAGCCGGAGGAGCCAAGCTTTACAACATAGGTGCTGAGGATCTTCTGCTTCTCTTTTTCGGTGAGGGTATCGTAGGTTTTGTCGCTTTCAACAGCTTTCAGGTAGGCGTTGACAGCGTCCTTTTCGGCGTCCTTACCTTCGAACCGTTTAACTTCACCATTCTCGTCCTTGACCGCATCGTAAGCCACGGTGCCGGTGACCTTGTAGAAGGCGCTGGCGTTGGGATGGTTGTTGTCGCCGCGGTCGTACTCGTAGTGACCGGACTTATCATAGCTGACCTTGCCGTCCAGACCGGCATCGTGGTTCCGGTCCTTCTTATCCAGCTTGCTCTGGTCTGCCAGCAGATGTTCGGCGCTGTCGTTCCACTCCAGCTTGGGGTTCACCAGCACGCAGTCCGTGGTCTGGGACTTGCCGTCCTCGCCGGGCAGCAGGTCCAGCTTGGCGCCGGAAGCAAGGTCCAGATGACCGATGTAGTCGCCCTTTGCAGTGCCAAGGAAGCCACCATAGGGAGCATACGTGTGATAGAAATCTCCCTTGCCGGAGTAGTAGTTTTTCAGAGTCTCCTCGTATTCGTTGCCTTCGTTGACCTTGACATAGGTTTTCTGTGCCAGCTTCTTCTGGTCGTTCAGAGCCTTGATGAGCTGCTCGGTGGTCATGTCCGCATGGGTGACAGAGGTCTTGAGGTAGGTGATGACCTTATCCTTGGTTTCCTTATTAGCCTTGACCTGAATGTCACCGACCCAAATCTCTTCGCCAGGCTTGCGGTTATTGTACTTCGTGAGGATGTCAGCCCAGAAGTTCTCATATGCCTGGTTCAGAGCAGCCTGATCATTGGTGTCCACAGTGGTCTGCATGGACTCGTCCACCGACTTGTTGATGGTCAGGGTGTTCTTCTTCAGGTTGCTGTAGTCGATGGTAACGGTAGTCTTGCCATCGGTATAGGTGGCGGTCTTGCCGTCCTTCAGGGTGATCTTGCTTGCGTCAATATGGAACTCCTTGGCGAGCATAGCCTTGATGGTGTCGTCGTCCTTGAGTTCCTCTTCATTTACGGTGACGGTGTAGGTGGTGGTCTTGTTGCCGACCTTTTCGGTGCGGGTGTACTTGCCGTCTGCACCCTTGGTGTACTCTACGCCGTCAACGGTAAGGGTGGTCTTGTCCTCGCTGAACTTGTAATTAAAGTTAACGCTGCCCTCAGCAACAAGATGCCTGTTGAGGGGCTCAGTAGTCACGTCCGTGCCCTCGGTCTTTTTGGTGACGGTCCACTCTGCCTTGGTGACATCGCCCTCAAAGCGGACGTTCTTGTAGCCCTCAGCCATCAGGTCTTCCTTGGTCTTGCCGGGGTGCTCCTTGAGCAGGGCGTCCCATGCAAGGGCTTCCTTCTCGGCGTCGGTCAGGGTGCTGTAGGTGATGTAGTAGGTGGTAGTGACCTTGTGACCGTTCTTGTCCGTGGTGACCTCGTCAAAGCCGATAAGGCGACCCTGCTCATCGTACCTGCCCTCAGTGCCTTCCGGCGGAGTGGGAATGACCGTGCCGGCGTCGCCGGTGACCTCGTGGTACTTACCGGTCTCCGTATCGGTCCAGCTGACCTTGCCGTAGGTGACCAGAGCAGAACCGGCGAGGGTGTTGTCCTTCACATCGGTGATCTTATCCGGATCCTTGCCCGGGACGGTGGGGTCAACGGCGTCGGTGACGGTGGTTTCGACCTTTGCACCGTAATACTCAAAGCTGTAGGTCTTGCCGCCTACAGTGGCAGTAAAGACGCCGCCTTCATCCCGGTTAAAGGTGCCTGCATCGATTGCCTTCTTCAGTTCTGCCAGAGTGGCTTCATCGGTGGTCATGCCGCCGGCAGCCTTGTACAGAGCTTCCCGCAGAGCCTTGTCCTTGACCTCGTTCTCGGCGGTTTCCTTGTCGGGAGCCTCGGTGGTGCCCTTCTTGGTCTCGGTGACGCTGACATCAATGGACAGGTTCCGGCGGAGTGCGGTGTTCTGGTCCACAGTCAGCTTTACCCGCTCACCGTTGTCGGCACGGTAGTAGATATCGCCGCCCTCAACGGAGTAGCGGTCGTTGTTCAGCTTGGCAACGATCTCAGCGTTGGTCAGCTGATCGGTGCTGGTGGTGTCGATCTTGATGGTGTACTCCCGGACGGTGCCATCCTCGGCAGTCTCGGTGTAGGTGTACGTGCCGTCCTTTACGCCGCTGGCGTCCTTGCCGCCCTTTTCCTGCAGCATCTCGTCCAGCTTGGTGTAGGGCAGGGACTCGCCGTTGCTAAGCTCGACTTCCGGAAGCACCACATCGGTGGGGATGTCTGCCTGTCCTTCCTGCTTTTCCTTTTTCCGGGTGATGGTCAGCTCGGTGGTGGTCTTAGTGGTAACCTTGCTACCCTGAATGGTGATGTAGGTGGTGCGGGTCTGGGGGTTGCCCTCTGCGTCCAGAATGGTCTCGGTCCGGGTGAGGGTATAGGTGCCATCCGCATTCAGGGTGGGCTTGTCGGCCTCCACCAGCTTGGCGATGTCTTCAGCGGTCATCTCAGCGGTGGTTTTTTCCTCTTTCCTCAGCTTGAGGGTCTGCTGGTTGCCATCGTCAGAGTTGGTCACTTCCTCTACCTTGTAGCCGTTGACCGCGTCAGCGCCCTTCTCAATATTCCAGCTGATGTCCGGCTTCTCGCCCAGCTCTTCCTTTAGGTTGATGTCCGCTTTCGGAACCTCTTCCTTTTTCTCGTGCAGATTGCCCTTGGCCTCGCCGCTGCCGGTGGTGGTGGTGGTCTCCTTGCCGGGGGTCACGGTGGGCTGGGTGATGGCGGTGGAGCCGTCCGGGTTCTTCTCCACGGTGGGAGGAGTGGTGGTGTCCACAATGGGCTCTGCGCCGGGGTTGGGCTTCGTCTCCACGTTGGTCTCGGTCTTCTCGGTCTTTTCAGCGGTGCCGATCTGCTCGGGTTCTTTCTCTTCGGGCCTTATCTCCTCGGGCTTTATCTCCTCGGGCTTTTTCTCCTCGGGGGCAGTCTCACCGGAGCCGGGGTTGGGGTTGGTCTCGCCGCTATCGGGGTTGGGATTGGGGTTGGGGTTGGGGTTGGTCTCGCCGCTGCCGGGGTTGGGATTGGGGTCGGGGTCAGTCTCGCCGCTGCCCTCGGGCTTGGTCACGATCACGCCATCCAGCTTCTGGGAGCCGTCAGGGTTGGTCGTGGGATGTTCTTTATCGTATTTGACTTCCGCATTCTTCAGGGTCTCCTGCGCTTTTTCGGACTGCTTGTTGTCCTGAGGTTCTGCGGTGTTTTCCTCTTTCTTGGTTTCCTCCGCCACAGGCTCCGTTTTTTCCGGAGCTGCTTCCGGAGCATCTGCGTTTGCTGCCAGAGGGCTTGCGGCCACACAGGCGGTCAGGGCCACGGACATTGCCGCCATCTTCAGTTTCTTGTTCGTCATGGTAGTTGCTCCTTTCCAGAATCATGCTGTTTGTTTCAAGGGTTCACAGGGCATCGATCATAGCAGAGAGATAGTCGGAGGAGACAGAGCTGTAAAAGAACCCGTCGATCAGACCGTCCTTTTTCGCCCGCCGCACTTGGTCCGCCAGTTGAGGCTCGCACACCTCATCTACCACCAGCGCCACCCGGCAGCCGGGCAACCCCTGCCGCAGCCTCCGGCACAGGTCCAGCCGCTGTTCCAGCCGCCACGGCGGGTAGGCCGTGACCTCTGCAACAAGAACATCGGCATGGGTATCCACACACAGATCCTCCGCAGCGGTTCCTTCGGTCTGGTAGACCCGGAACCCTGAGTCAAAGTGCTGCAGGGAACCCGATATCGCATCGCCAAAGAGCCTGTTGCGCATATCGACTACGACACATTTCATGTCCACGGCCTCCTTTCCGGGCAGTGTCTCGCCACATGGATGCAGAACGTTTTACTGTATCAAGGATACCACACCGCCCCGCGGCTCCGCATGGGCCATAAGGGACAAAACTGTGAAAATTTTTCGGTGTTCTGCCCAAAGTTTTTCCAGAATTTCCGGCGTGTTCCACAATTTGGCACTTTTGGGAGCAAAATGCGCATAAAAAAAGCCCCCCTTTGCAGGGGGGGCTGTCTCACGGGCAGGCTTCGCCTTTGTACAACCCTTCCGTCTTTGCGCAAGCCGTGACTGAGGGGTTTTGCACGGCAAAATCTCACTCCTCCAGATGGGGGAGGATGAAGTTTTTCTTGGTGACGGCAATGGCCAGGCGGGTGCGGTTGGAGTAGCCGGTTTTTTCCAGCAGGGAGGAGACAAAGCGCTTTACGGTGCGGGAGGAGATGCCCAGCTCTGCGGCGATCTCCTCATATTCCAGCCCCTCACACACCAGCCGCAGCACCTCGATCTCCCGTGGGGTGAGCTGGGTGCTGCTGACCTGCCCCAGGCGGGTCTCCGGGGTGCGGTCCGGGTAGAGGCTTTCCCCCGCCATGGTGCGGTCCATCACCTCCAGCAGGCTCTCCGGGGACACATCCTTGTACCAGAAGCTCTCGGCCCCGGCGGCCTTTGCCCGTTTCAGGTAGCTTTCCTCCACCATGGAGGTGATGATGATGACTTTGGTCTCCGGGTACCGGGCCTTGATCTCTGCCGCCACATCAATGCCGTCCCGGCTGCCCTTGGTGCACACATCCATCAGCACCAGATCCACGGTGTGCCGGGCGCACTGGGCCAGCGCCATTTCCGCTGTGCTCAGGGAGGCCACCCGGCGGTAGCGGCCGCTGTCCTCCACAAGGTGCTCCATGTTCTCCCGGGGCATCCGCTGGTCTTCCACGATCAAAACGCTGGTCATATCGTTTCCTCCTTTGGCAGGTTCACACACAGCCGGTAGCGTGGCCGGGCCTGCACCTCCATGGTGCCGCCCGCCTGCATCACCCGGCGCTGGATGGCGGTAAGCCCCCCGCCCGGCGTAATGGCGGGGTCTGCGGGGGGCGGGCCGTCGTTTTCAAACTGCCAGCGCTGGCCCCCGCCCTGCGGGGTGATGGTGATCTCCAGCCGGTTGGCCCCGGCGTAGCGCACCGCGTTGGTGATGCACTCCCGGGCAATGGTCAGCAGCAGCTGCTGGTGCTGCCGGGGCATGGGCCCCTGCAGGGCCACCGTGACCCCCAGCTGGGCCGCGTCCTCCACAAACACGTCCCACTCGTTTTCCTCCGGCGGGGTCTCACTGTCCTTCCGAAACAGCTGCACTGCCTTGTTCATCTGTTCAAGGGAGGCTTCCAGCTCCGCCGGGTCCTTCCGCTGCAGCAGGCACTGCCGCACCGCCGTAAGGCCGTAGCCCATTTCATCGTGGAGCCGGGTCTTGAACTCCAGGATCTCTTTTTCCCGGGTCATCTCCTGCACGTTCTCCGACAGCCGGCGCAGCTCCCGGTTCATCCGCAGCAGCTCCTGATTCTGCCGCAGCAGCTCCTGCCGCTGGCGCTGCAGATCTGTCACCTCCGAAAAGATGCACTCCACATGGGGGGCGGCCCCCCTCCCCGAACACGGTCTGCTCCGAGTAGAGCCAGCAGGTGCCGTCCGGCAGCACAAAAGACGGATTTTTGCCGTCCACCCTTCGGCCATGGGTGGGGGCCCACACCTGCTGGCGCAGCTCCTCCAGCGATTGCAGATCCCGGCCGGAGAGGGCACGGTAGACCCGGAACATCTGCCGGTTGCACAGCCGGATGATGCCGTCCGGGGTAAAGTAGCACACCGCCGCGGGCAGGTCGTCAAAGCCCTCCTTGATGGAGCTGCGGGTGATGTGGTCCGGGTGCAGCCACTGCTTCAGTTTGTTCCACATTCCGGGGCACCTCCTTCAAAGTGATCGTTCAGCACCCAGCTGCCCGGGGCCTCCTGCACAGCGGCGGGGCAGGCGGCTTTCAGGTCTGCCCCGGTCTCCACCGAAAGATAAAGGTTCAGCCGGTGATCCTTCCAGATGGCCCGCACAAACAGGGCATCCAGCTGCCCCAGCGCCCCCTCCACCACCGACTCGAACCGGCTGTAACAGGCCGCTGCCGCCTCTGCCGGAAGCCGGGCCTCGTGGGTCACCTCCATGGCGCACTCCACCCCGGCCAGCTCCAGGCTGCTGATGGATTCCTCCAGCGCGTACCGCAGCTCCGCCGAGGGCACATACCGGTGCTGCTGAGCCAGAAACATCAGGTTGGCACCCCGTTTCAGGTAAGCGCCCAGCACCGCCACCTGCCCCAGCAGCTGCCGCTTTTCTTCCTCCGGGGCCGCGCGGTACCGGGTCAGAAGCTGATCCATCCGGATGATCTGGGGGGCCAGCTGACGCTGCAGCAGATCGTACAGGCGGTTTTTCTCCCGCAGGGCGTTGATCTTGCGCTCCACCTCGTAGTTCTGCTGTTCCAGATAGTTGCGCTCTGCCAGCTCCGTTCGGTTCTCCTTCAGGCGCTCCATATTTTCCACCAGCTCGGTGATGTCTGTCTGCCACATCACATAACCGCCCTGCACCGGTGCGCTGCGCAGCAGGGTGTGCTCGTCCAGCTGCACCGTGCCATGCATGGCGGCCTGCAGCTCCCGGCGGTCCACCATGCGGCCGTTCTCGGAGCAGCAGTACACGTTGCCCTGCCGGTCCACCAGCTGCACCGCCAGAGAGGTGACGCGCAGCAGCTCCTCATAGCCGGTGTTGGACTGGATCAGGCCGCAACGCAGGCCCCCTTCCAGCGAAGCCGCCGTCATCAAGCAGTGGACGATGGTCATATCCCCCAGAAACTGCTTGATCAGGGGGATATGGAAGCCGTAAAGCACCGCGTACACCCCCAGCAGCACCATCGGAATGGCAGGCAGGGGCAGCCGCCGGAGGATCCGGGGGTTCCGGCTCTTGTGGGCGATGATCCCAAAGGCCAGCAGGATGCAGATCACGATCCACCCCACCACCAGACCGAAAAGCCAGCCGTACTGGTAGTTTTCGTTCCAGGGCTGCTGCAGCCGGAACACCTGCTGGTGCAGGTCGTTGGTCAGCACCAGCTCCAGCAGCACTGCCGAAGGCAGCCACAGCATTCTGGCCCAGGCAGACAGGCGGTAGCGCTCGGATCTGTCCACCGTCAGGACCAGCTGAACGCAGAGCACCGGTATCCCCAGCATGGGGGCATAGTAGAGGTATCCCAGCATCCGATCCATCCCCGGGGGAGTGTTCAGCTGGAACCGCAGGGTGCGCACAAGGATCCAGAACAGCATCAACAGATCCACGTTCAGCAGCAGCCGCCGCACCTGCGGATGCACCGTGCGGTTGTACAGGGAGATTCCCCACCCTGCGAACAGGCTCAGATACAGCAGGCTCCGGAGGATGCCGCAGGCTTCCCGCAGGCCGGAGGGCAGGCCCTCCAGCGGGAGCACCCGGCACAGCCACGCCAGCAGCACCACGGTGCCCACCGCACAGCCTCTTTGAATCTGTTCTCGCTGCCTCTGCCCCATCATGCCAGCCTCCTTCTTTTGTGCCGTTCTCCGGTGGTTTTTCTCCATTATATCACATCCGTGCTGTAATTTACCAGAGAGCAGAGGAGAATGTACCTCTGTGCCGCTTGCGTCTGCTCTGAAAACCGTTTGAATTGCAAAACGATTTTTTAGTTGCTATACTGGGCTTATCAAATTATTTTCGGGAGGATGCCGCAGTGACAGCACAGACAATGCAAATCGGGAACAGACCTTGCCGCATTTACGGCGGGGCTAATGCAGAATACTTACTGCTCCAAATGACAGGTGAGCATGAGCTGCAAAGTATAGATTATGAAGTGGCGGCGATCGCACAGAGCAGCCAGAATTTTTTGTTTGCGGCTATCCCGGTGGAAAGCTGGAACGATGCGCTTTCTCCGTGGAAAGCCCCTGCTGTGTGGGGAAAGCAAGGCTTCGGCGGCAAAGCTGGGGACACCCTGCGCTTTCTGACGGAGCAGGTCATTCCCACACTGGAGCAGCAGTTTCCTCTCCCGGAAAACGTCAAAATCATTCTGGGCGGCTACTCGCTGGCCGGGCTGTTCGCTTTGTGGGCATCCAACCAGACCAATTTGTTCTACGGTGTCGCCGCCGCTTCTCCCTCTGTGTGGTTTCCGGGCTGGATGGAGTTTGAACAGCAGCACCCGATACAGGCACAGCACATTTATCTGAGCCTTGGTGACAAGGAAGAGCACACGAAAAACACCATCATGGCTGCGGTAGTGGATAATATCCGCACGCTGCACAGTCGGCTTACAGAGCGTGGCGCAGACTGCACCCTTGAATGGAACAGCGGTGGACACTTTAAGGACGCTGATTTGCGTACGGCAAAGGCTTTTCGCTGGGTGATGGAGGAACACACATGACCATTTTGATTGATGCAGACGGTTGTCCGGTCGTCGATCTGACTTTGCAGATTGCAAAGCGGTTTGTCGTTCCGGTCATCATCCTGTGCGACACAGCTCACCAAATCGAGCGGGAAGGTGCGCAGACGCTGGTGTTTGACAAAGGAGCGGACAGCGTGGATTTTGCGCTGGTGAACCGGGTAAAGCCAGGGGATGTGGTCGTGACACAGGACTACGGGCTGGCCAGCATGTGCCTTGCCAAATACGCACGGGTGCTGAACCAGAACGGGCTGGAGTACACCGCCGACAACATAGACGCTCTCATGCTGCGGCGTTATGAAAACAAAAAGCTCCTCCGTGCCGGAAAGCACCTCAAGGGGAGCCCAAAGCGGACGAAGGAGCAGGATGTCAGGTTTGCGGATACGCTTGAGAAGATCTTGAACTGCAACCATTGATACATACTATTGGAAGTCTGGAGAAATCCAGTCTTCTTTTTTCATGAGAAAATTGTAACATTTTTTGCAATTTGGTTGCGTTTTGAGGGGGAGTGAATCGGCCCCGTCGTTCTTTCGGCTCGTTTTCTTGCATCTGCTTTCCCGAATCTGCTATACTGAAGTCACTTTTTTATCGGAGGCTTTCATGACAACCCTTCTTCTCCTGCGCCATTCCATCCCGGAGCGCGGCGGTTCCAGCCCCGACCCCGGCCTCTCTGCCGAAGGTCTTCAGCGGGCCGCCGCAGTCTTTCAAAATGACGCTTTCCGCACGGTCTCGCTCGTCTGGTCGTCCCCTTCGCTGCGTGCGCTCCAGACCGCACAGCTGCTGGGGCTTCCCGTCCGGCAGGACACCCGCCTTGCCGAGCGCCGCACCGGCGACACGACCGGGCAGGACGCTTCGTTCTGGAAACGCCAATACGAAGACCCGGACTTCAAAAATCCGGACGGCGAGTCCTTCCGTGAGGTCAGCGCCCGGATGGCAGACTGCATCCATGAACTGCTGGATTCGCTCCCGGAGGGGCAGAACGCCCTTGTCGTCTCCCACGCCGCCGCTATTTGCAGCTACTTGCAGCGCTTTTGCACCGTTGAGGTGACCGACGCCGCACAGAAGCTCCGCCGGATTACATTTCAGGGCGAAGTTCTGTTGGATGGACACTTTTGGGAGACTGATGGATTTGTGCTGCACATCGAAAATCGCCGCCCTGTTCTCATCCGCACCATCTTTGCCGCAAAAAAAAAGGCACCAGCCTGAGCCGGTGCCTTTTATTGGCGGAGATGGTGGGATTCGAACCCACGTGCCCGGTTAAGGACAAAACGATTTCGAGTTTTTCCTGCTTCACGGTACTTGGTGGAAGACAGAGGTAATTAGCCGACTTTTCCAGAAGATACGAACCATCGAATTTACGCTTAAAATTTCATCAAAATCCAAAATCACTAGGCTCCATGCGGATTTGAACCCACTTTCCAAAACGCAGAAAAATCTGCCTTTTGGAGAGAATCGGGAGAGATTTTACGCCCGTTGGAGAGAACGGGCGAGAGAGATTCCGGGAGCCATGATCCATCCATACAGTATGTTGCTTCTGACGCTGACAAAATCAAAGCAGCAAAGGATGGATGAATATGAGGACTCTGTTAGAGTGCTATAAAATACTCGAAGAATATCCCAACGGAATGACGAAAGACCAGTTCTACCGTGTTGCCCGCATCAACAAGCAACACGCAAAGTATCTTCTGGATTCCGGTCTCGTTCCGTGTACCAATACAGGAAAGAAAACACGCAAATACCATATTGCGACCCACGACGTGATCACCTACCTGTGTGACCGCGAAGATAACCCCGAAAAGTATAAAGTGCCAACGGGCTTTTATATCGGAAAGAATGGCTGCCCCAAGCGGCACCCGGACAAGCCTGTCACAGAGATCATCCGCTTCGATTTTACAGAGCCAGAAAAAACAGGGCTGTATACCCTATGGGAAAATCTCACGGTTGGATATGATGATCTGCTGACCACCCCGGTAGTTTCGGAGCTGACGGGCTACTCTGCACAAAGCATCCAGCGATGGTGCAATCAGAAGATCCTTGTGGGCTTCAAAATTCGTGGCACATTGACGATTCCGCGCCTTGCGGTCGTTGAGTTTATGTCCGGCGACCGTGCAACGGCTATCGTCCGAAAATCCTCAAAGCACCTCGATTTGCTCCGCACCTATGCACAGGACTGCCATGAAGGTGCAATGACAATTACATATTAAACGAACAGGACTGCTCCACAGTACAATGTGTGTGAAGCAGTCCTGTTTGCTTAGTAGGGATTTATATGTCTTTCTTGTCGAGCTGGATGTGGGACATCTCCGAAAGAATCGCTTTCTTTTCATGCTCCTGTAAATACACAGGATTCAGTTTTGACTTCGTATATTTCAGATAGCTGTCAGCGGTCTTTTGCATCAGCACAGCCGTAAAATATCGCTCCCAACTGAAATACTGCTGGCTTTCCACATGATTTTCCGGCGATTTCAGAATTTCATCGACCTCTGTGTCTTCGAGCAATCCAGAGCGAAGAATCAACCATTCAAACGATTCTGGCAGGTAAATATGAGAATCCGGCTGGAGGGCAAGCAGTTGCATAATGC
>ERZ780157.3445-NODE-3445-length-13242-cov-11.370516_pt1 | contig 13242 bp, 6 predicted proteins | sample MGYA00511169_ERZ780157 | MGnify/ENA primary metagenome ERZ780157 (study PRJEB29588, sample SAMEA1965149) | human gut metagenome | biome: human gut; feature: human-associated habitat; material: faeces | place: Denmark | collected 2008/2010 ... | reverse complement strand
AATCAATTTTATAATATTAATCTTTCATATTTTTTTAACTGCTGTTTTAATACTTTATTTACATTTTTTTAACATTTTTTATATTCATGTTGTATTGTATCAATTTTTATAATACAATAGCTATACGGAGGGATTTTTTATGAAACTAAAAAAAGTATTTATCATTATAGTAATAATATTAATTTTAATACTACTAGGATTTGGAATATATTCACTATATAAATATTTAACTCCTGTAACTGTTACATCAAGTAATAATGAATTTAGCGTACAAATACCTGGTAAAGTAGATTTTAAAGAAGCAGCATCAGGTTCTTCAGAATATGTACTAGACCTTTACTCTTTAAAAGACCAGATGATGTTATACAGCACAATTATTGATAATGTTGATAATAATATAAGTTTAGAAGAAGCTATTACTTCTGAAAAAGATAATGTTTCAAACGCAAGAGAAAATGCAAGAGATATATCAGATGTTATCAAAATAGACGTACCTAATTGTGAAGCATATAAATATACTTTCACATACTACGATTCAAGTTTAGAAACAGATCTTCATTCTAATGTAGTATGGATAAAAACAGATAAGCATATTTATATTTTAGATTTCGAAGTTGTTTTAGAAAATAAAGACAAATATGAACCTATTTTTGATCAAATAACAACTTCTTTTAAAGAAAACAATTAATTATTAAAAATAACGGATAACGAATTGTATCCGTTTATTTTTTGCTTTCTAAATCCTTAAATTTCTAGGTCATGCTTCTCTTATTCTAATTAAGTACCTAATTATATACTTATAGCAATTATTCCCAAAATAAAGCCTAAAATATTGCCTATAGCATTCATTCTTCCTTTATACATATTATTCGCTTCTAGTGTTAATTCGCCAGAAACTATATATAGCATTGCTCCTGCTGCAAAGCTTAGTGATGTTGCTATTATACTTTCTGATATTCCACCAACTAAATGACCTACTAAAGCTCCTATCCCTGTGCTTATTCCAGACATAATTACATAGAATATTACTTTTCCTTTGCTCATTCCTCCTTTTTTCATTGGTACTGCCATACTAATTCCTTCTGGCACATCATGTATTGCAATTACTATAGCTAATGATAATCCTAAATTTATAGAAGCTTGAAATCCTGTTCCTATCGCTAGTCCTTCTGGTATATTGTGAAGGGCTAAACCAATACTTATTATTATTCCTGTTCTTAATAAACTGTTCATTCCTTTTTTATTACTAAATTTTTCTTTTACAAGGGTATCGCAAATTATCATTGTAAGTATTCCTAATAATATACCTAATAAAATTACTGCCAAACTTGCTATTTCCATTGCTTCTGGTAGTAAGTCAAAACAAATAATTGCCATCATTAGGCCTGAAGCAAAGGACAATATAAATCCTAGAAATTTATTTGAATTACTTTTTAAATTAACTCCAATTAACCCTCCAATTGTCGTTCCAAATGTTCCAAAAAATATTCCTATCAAAAACGTTTTTATTAGCTCAGTAATATGTATCACTCCCATACATTTTTTGTTTTATATATATTCCAAATTTGATATTATATTACAAAATAAAAAAGAGCAGTTTTTTTCTGCTCTTTATTCTTCTTCATTTCCTTTTAATTTTTCTGCCATATGTGCAGCTGTTAAACTATCTATCATATTATCTAAGTTTCCATTTAAGAAATCTTCCATTTGGAATATACTTAGTCCTATTCTATGATCTGTTATTCTTCCTTGTGGGTAGTTATATGTCCTTATTTTTTCGCTTCTATCTCCACTTCCAATTTGTGATTTTCTTTCATTTGCAAGTGCATTATCTTGTTTTGTTTTTTCTATTTCATAAAGTCTAGAACGTAATAATTTCATTGCATATTCCCTGTTTTGTAATTGTGACCTTTCTGTTTGGCATTCTGCCACAATTCCTGTTGGCACGTGGATAAGTCTTACTGCTGAAGATGTTTTATTAACATGTTGTCCACCTGCTCCTGAAGCTCTAAACACTTCCATCTTTATGTCTGCAGGATTTATATCTATTTCTACATCTTCTACTACTGGAAGCACTGCAACTGTTGCTGTTGATGTATGAATTCTTCCACTACTTTCTGTATCTGGAACTCTTTGTACTCTGTGTACTCCACTTTCGTATTTTAATCTACTATATGCTCCTTTTCCAGTAATCATAAAAGATATTTCTTTGTATCCTCCAAGTTCTGTTGCATTTTCGTTTAATATTTCTAATTTCCAATGTTTTCTTTCTGCATACATATTATACATTCTGAATAATGTACCAGCAAATAAGGCAGCTTCATCTCCACCTGCTCCTGCTCTTATTTCGCAGATTATGTTTTTATCATCATCTTTATCTTTTGGAATTAATAACATTTTTAATTCCTCTTCTAATTTTGGTAATTGCTCTTTTGCTGAATAATAATCTGCCTCTGCTAATTCTTTTAATTCTTTATCTGCCATCATTTCTTTGGCATCTTCCATCTGTTTTTCTACTTTTTTGTATTCTCTATATTTTTCTACAACATCTGTAATCTCGGCATGTTCTTTTACGTATTTTTGCCATTCGTTATGATTGCTAATTACTTCTGGATCACTTATTAATCTTGTTAATTCTTCATATCTTTTTTCTACTGCATCTAATTTTTGAAACATAATTCTCTCCTCTTTTTATAAACTCTGTATACTATTATACACAATTTTTCCAGTTTTTGCAATATATGGATTTTGGAACGTTCCTTCGGGATTTTTGGACGTTCTTTTTTTCCCTTTTTTAAGTTACCTTCTTGTATCGATATAGGCAACTCTATATTAATTTTCCAAAAAACTCTAGCTCTTTTACTAGCAAAAAGGACATTCTATAAATTCCGGTTAAACCGGGATTTTAGGAACGTCCCTTAATGGCTATGCATTCCAAAATGCTTTATATGCTTGGTATGCAGAATACACATCATATTTACTTGCTATTTCATATGGTGAATGCATGCATAAAATTGGTATACCACAGTCTATAACATCTATTCCTTTGTTAGCTAGAATATATGCTATAGTTCCTCCACCACCTACATCTACTTTTCCTAATTCTGTTATTTGATATTTTATATTGTTATCATCAAATATTTTTCTTACTTCTGCTAGATATTCTGCATTTGCATCAGATGCTTCGTATTTTCCACCAGAACCTGTGTATTTATTTATTCCTACACCATAGCCCATATATGCAGCATTAAGTCTGTCTGAAACATTTGCATAAATAGGATCTAAGCAGGCATCTACGTCTGCTGAAAGCATTTTTGAATTACAAAATACTTTTTCTAATAAATTAACTCTATTTTCTCCAGTTTTATTTAATAGGTATGTTATGAATGTATCAAATGCATGTGATTCCATTCCTGTATTTCCAACACTTCCTATTTCCTCTTTGTCTGCTATAATGCATACTGCTGTTCTTTTAATATTATTTAATTCCATCATTGCTGTTAATGATGTATATACACTTACTTTATCATCTTGTCCATAAGCTGCTACCATGCTTTCGTCAAAACCTTGTGTTCTTGCTTTATATGCAGGTACTAATTCTAATTCTGCACTTGATAAATCCTCTTCTACTATTCCATATTTTTTGTTTAATATAGCTAAAATGTTTAGTTTTACCCTTTCTGGAATTTCTTCGTCGAAAGGCATACTTCCAATTAAAAGATTTAAATCTTCTCCTTTTATTGCCTCTTTTAATTTTAAGTTTTCTTGTTCTTTTGCTAAATGTGGCAATAAATCTGTTACTGTAAAGATTGGATCTTTATCATCTTCACCAATTCTTACTTCTATTTTTTCACCATTTCCTTTTACTATTACACCATGAATACTAAGTGGAATAGTTGTCCATTGGTATTTCTTTATTCCGCCATAATAGTGAGTTTTGAAATATACTAGTTCTTGATCTTCATATAATGGATTTGGTTTTAAGTCTAATCTTGGAGAATCTGCATGTGAACCAATTATATTTAGTCCATTTTCTAGTTTGTCCTCTCCAATTACTGCAAGATACATACTTTTCTCTTTATTAATGTAGTAGACTTTATCTCCTACAGATAAATTTTCTACCTCGTTTATATCTTTATATCCATTTGCTTTTGCTATTTCTACAGAACTTTTAACTATTTCTCTTTCTGTTTTTGAGTTGTTTAAAAATTCCATATATCTTTCGCTATATTCAAAGATTTCTTTTTTTAATTCATCAGAAATTTTAAACCAACCATTTACTCTCTTTTTGAATAGTTTGTCCTTTAGTTCTTCACCATATGTCATATATATCTACTCCCTTTCTTTTTTTGTATATTCTATCATTAAATATTATAAATGTCCAAATTTTCCGTACGACATTTTTCGAGTTCGGGATTTTATAGAATGTCCCCTTATCCCCCTTCCTGTCAATCTACATAACTTTTGAACTTTTAATCCTGTACCTAAAGTTCAAAGTGCACAAAAATAGGGATTCGAGGAACGTCCCCCGAATCCCTGTTAGGTTGTTAATCTATTTTGTTAGAACTTTTCTCTTTATTAAGAAAATTCCTACTCCTAATACTCCGATAATTGCTATTCCTATTAGTATATATTTTACTGCGTCTGCTGCACCAAATGGTGGAACTATAGCAATTCTTTCTGATTGCGCTGTGTCTGGTTCTCCTAAATTATAGTTTCCTGGTATTGAAACTACATCTGCGTTATATGTTCTTCTACCATTTGTTGTAATAGATTCGATAACCTCTGCTGTGTTTTCGTATTCTGTATCATCAGTTGTACTTCCATCTGAAGCAATTACTTTAGTTAAGAATACAGTCGCTGATTGTGTTTCAGATTGTTTTCCAGCTTTGTCCTTAGCCTTTTCTGGTACTAATGGATCTGATTGTACTATAGGATTATCAGATGTTGAAACAATTACTTTTTGTAAACCATTAAATGCATTTTCATCTACTGCTTTAATATATGGGTCATCTCCAGATGTTAATACAGTTTTATCTGTTATTTCTTGCCATCCTGAATTTTTACTTATATCAAATGATAAGTTATTAGATACATAGTCAGCTACAACTGCTGGGTCTAATGTTACTATTTTGTTTACATCTGTTATAACACCTGTGTTGTAATATGTTTCATCATCGTAATCTGTCTCACCTGTATTTACTACTTTTATACTAAATGTTAATTCTAATGTTGCACCATGTAGTAAATTTTCATCAACAGTTGCTTGGATTAATCCTCTATTCTCTCTTGTATTTGGCTTCCATGTTAAGTTTGATACTGATTGATTAGAGTTAAATATTGTTTGACCATCTCCTGCTGTTGATAATTTTAAGTTAGAAACTGTTTTTTCTACATATATATCTGAACGAGGTCTTTCTATAATACCAAAGTCTATATTTCTTACTGAATATTCTGTATTTTCTTGACCTACATATTCAATTTCCATACTCATTTGAGCTGTATTAGCATTCATATTTGTTTTGTCTGCTAAAGTTCTTAATGTAGCTTCATCTGTTTGGGCTGTAGAATTTAATACTGTTGCATTTGTATATTTTAAGTCTTCACTGTATTTATTAACTTCTTCCCTTCTTGTTTGATCATCTTTAGCATCGTTTATTTTTGTATCTATATTATTGTTATACCAATATGTGTCAGAATAGTTAGATTCTTGATATATTGTAGATTTATAATCTTGACCTGTGTACATTTCACTATTTGGTTGTACTGCTATTAAAGATTCATAATCACCATATGTAAATTTAACAGTATAATCACCAGGAATATAATCTGTAAATTCGTATGCACCTTGGTCATTTGTTCTTGCTTCTTTTACTTCTACATCTCCGTTTGTACAAATTAATTGTACTTTAACTTGATTTACTAAATTATCTCCATCTTCGTATGCACCATCACCAATTCTTTCATTATCATTTTTTAGTTTTTCTGCTAATGCTGCATCTTCAAATACTGTACCTGTTAATCTTCTCTTATTTGCGTCATCAACTATTAGTTTTAATCCAGGTGCTGCATCTGCATCATCTTCGAAGATTGCCATACTTTGTTTTGTTTTTTCTTCTCCGCCCAAAGCTTGATATTCCTCTGTCTTAGAGTATGCTACAAATTCTTGTACTCTTGAATCTGTTGGATTTAAGTTAGCTGGTGTAGAGTCTACATCAATTAATCCGGCATTTTCTCCTGCATTTGTTATTACTTGTCCATTTAGGTCTTTTCTTTCTTCTCTATAAGTATTTCTATATCCAGATATTTGTGCAAAGTTCTCTTTAGTAGATGAACCTTCTTCTAATAATGCTCTTAATGCATCATTAGTTACTTTATATTCTACAAATATCCATTTCTTATCATCAATTCCTTGATCAGCTAAAGCTGTTGTATGCATTGTATGATATGTTTTACCTGATCCTGATATATCTGATTGTTGTTCCCAAGTAATATCTTTTTCATTTTCATCATATGATCTTATATATTCATAAGAAGTATCATAGTAATCTGCTAAGTCTGTTACATATCCTGTAATCTTACCAACCGATTGATTTCTTAATTGAATTTTATAAGTTACAATTACTTGTAATTTATCTGGGTCTTGATCATATTGTGCCGCTGCTTTATATTGTAAATCTGAGCTTCTAATTGCTCTATTATAGTCTGGTATATCTGTACCTCTTATATCAACCTCTAGGTCTTGTTCTCCTCCTGGATAGTTATAAGTATGTGACTTACCATTAATATGTAAATCAACTTTTACTAAATCTTTTCTTAAGTTCATATCGAATTGTTCTCTATCTTTAATACCAAAGTTGATATTTAATAATTCTTCCTTAGAGTTTGATACTCCATAATATTTTAGCTCTTCCATTCCATTAGGTCCGGTATATGCATAAATATCAAATGCTGCATTTGTAGTATCATCTCTGTCTGGTACTGTATGTGTGCTGTCTACTGGTGTAAATTTATTATTGAAGTTTTGCCTGTTTTGTTTACCATCTGTTGCATATGATCTTTCTGCTATTGTTGTTGGTCCTAATGTTCCGGCATTATCAATTATTTTACTTACTCTTTGATATGTCGTTGGTTCATATAATTGTCCATTATATTTAAATCTTACATAATATTGTTTAGATGCTGGTTGATCTTTAAATTCGTAGTAACCATCCTTATCTGTTGTTGTCTTAGCAATTTCTGCTCCTGTACTATCAAATAATGTTACTTCGATTCCTTCTAGCATTTCGTCTCCAGTACTTATAATACCATCTTCAGTACCATCTTTATTTGCTAAATTATCTTTAAATACTTTACCGGCTAAGTCAATTGTTAATTCTATTTCTGGACTATCAGCATCATCTTTTTGTGGTCCTCCTGTATAATCTATTGTTACTAAACGTTGTACTGTACGACCATCCATTGTTTGATGTGATTTGTCTGGTTTGTAATATGTATATGTACCACTTGCTTCTTCATATTTATATTCTGCTACTAATGAAACTTTAGAAGCTTGTCCTGCATCTGCTTGAGATAGTAATACATAGAATTCTTCACCTGAATCTATATCTGATACACTACCTGTATATCCTCCAAAGTTTACTCTATTAACTTCTATTTCAGTTCCTACATCTGTTTTTAAATATAATTTTGAAATTCCAGAATAAGCACTTTTATAGAAAGATACTTTGAATGGTCCTAATTTAAACACTCCATTTTCTGAATCTTGTAATGTTGCATTGGTGTCTTCAAATTTTACTTCTTTTCCTGCTTCTTGTAATTTACTATAATATTCGTTAAATCCTGCAATTTTGTTATATTGTATTAACGCATCATCATAATCTGGTTTCCAACTTGGAGTTGTGATATTATCTGATATCTCTGACATCCAAACTAAATTTTGTCTAGAATTTATACTACAGCATTGTCTTAATGCATATGCTAAACCTGGTGACATTGAATGTGTATCTTGGCTATAGAATGTTAATCTCCAAGAGCTCCATAGCGATCCACCTGATTGTGAACAGTATACTTCAGTATCTTTACCATCTATATTTGTAACAAAAGGAGGCGCTCCATTTGTTACATTATATTGGTAAACAAATGAACTAGCTTGTGAAATTGGTGAAAGATATGCTAATACTGCTATCATTGGTATAAGTATTGCTGTTATTATTAAAGCTAATAATTTAAATCTTTTCATATTTCTCATCCTCCTTTCTTACACTTTTAATACTTTTTTATTTATTATATAAGCTCCACATGCTGCTATTGCTAATATTGTTAATGTTAATACTATATATGTTACTGGTCCACCAGTTTTTATACCTATAATTACGTTTGCTGAAGAATTTGTATCATCTTCTGTTGATTTTTCATCTAATAAACCTTGATCGTTATATGTTTCGGTAATTTCTGCTTTATTTGTTACTGTTCCTGTTCCGTTTTCATTCATCTTTTTAGTTAATAATAATTTAACTTCTTTAGATTCACCTGGATTTATTATTTCGTTTTCTAATGCTGTACAAACTACTGTATCTCCTGAAGCATACCAAGCTTCATTTAGGTTAGAAGTAAACTCTAATTCACTTGGTATATAGTCTACTATCTTTTTAGCATATCCAGCTACATTACCATTGTTTGTAATTGTCATTGTGTATTCTATTACTAGGTTTGTACTGTTTATACGTTTTCCATCAACTTCAATTTTTCCTAATTTCTTGTTGTCAAAAGCTACAGATTTTGTTGTTTTTCCATCTGCCATTTGAATTTGTGTTAAAGTCTTATTTAATGATAAATCGAATATTCCTTTTGTTGTTAAACCTAAGTCTATATTGCTCATACTTGTGTCTGTAATTGTTAAACTATCTGTAATTGCTACACCATTATTTTCCGTTGTATTAATTGCATCTGAGTTTATTGTTTCATCTATTCCTTGTTTTCTATATTCTGTAATTGCATATTGAGAATTGTCATAATTAAATTTAACAATATATTGACCTTGGATTAAATCGCTTAATATATACTCACCTTTATCATCTGTTGTAGCACTTATTTCATTACCGTTTGAATTTTTTACTGCTTTACCTGTTTCCGCGTCTACAATTGTTACTGGTATTCCAGAAAGTAATTGTTCTCCAGAATCTCTTGTACCATTTCTGTTTTCATCAAACCATACTACACCAGATATTCTATAAGTATTAGAATTTTGTACATTGTCATTTTCTATTGTATTTTCTATATCATCATGATAATCTTCTGTTCCATCGCCAGATACATCTATTCCTACATCTGCATCCTCTTCTTCTTTTGATGGATCTGTCATTTTATTTACTGCTGCTCTTACTACAAATGTAAATGTTTGTCCTGCATCTAGATCTAATGTTGCTTCTGAAACTTTATTTTCTAATAAATATCCATTAAACATTTCTTTATCATCTATGTAATACGTTGTATTTAAGTATTTTAAATTGTCTGGAATTGTTGCAGCAATTCTTACATTCTTAATAACTCCTGAGCTTACATTTTTAGCTTTTACTGTATATGTTACAACATCTCCAATTTGTAAATATTCTTCTGTTATATCTGTTCCTGTTGTTATTTCTAGTTTATTGTCTCCTGTTGAATGAATTATAATTGAACTTCTTTGTTCACTTGTATCTTTACCTTTTACTACAACTTGCATATTTACGTCTTCTTGTTTTGTTGTTTTTACTCTTAATATGAAGTTATATTCTGCTGCTGCATTTGCTTCTATATCACCAACATTAAATGTAACTTTTCTATTCTTTTCGTCATATTTTACATCTTCTGTTGATTGATTATCTCCACCATATTCTTGTCTGAAAGCTTCTACATATTCAACATTGTCTGGTAAGTTAATTGCTGCTACTACATCATCTATCTTCTTGTCTGTTACATTTGATATGTTAACATAGTATTCAATTTGACTTCCTAGACCAACATTATCTTGAGTTGGTGTTGTAAATTCAATATAGAAACTTGCTTGTGATACTTGTACCTCTGCTGTTGACACTTGTTCTGATTTTTCTAAGTTGTCTGCAGAAAGTATAAAGTCTAATTTAAATGTTCCTTCTTTATTTGCCATTATTGTAAATGATACTTCTTTACTTTCGCCTACTCCAAGATTTCCTACTGAAAGTTCTAATGTTCTTTTGTCAGGTCTTGCTTCATATCTATTTCCCATTGGTTCTTCTATATATTCTGCATAGTCTACCATGTCTGGTAAGTTTACAGTTACTTTTGCGTTTTCTGCTGCTACCTCACCATCATTTCTTACTGTTATTTTATATTCCATAACATCTTCTGTTGATGCTGTACTATCTACATTTGTATATATTTCAGCTTTTAATTCTGGTCCTTTTCCTGTAGATACACCAACTGTTGGAGCTATTGTTTCTTTTGCTATTGTTTGTGAATTTTCATCTTCTTCATAATAAACTGTATATGTACCAAAAGCATTTTCGTTATGTGATAAATTTTCTGGTACTTGTACATTGTATGCCATATCAAAAGATGTTGCTTGTGGCATTACATAGTCATTAAATACTACTAAATATGATTTTATTTTTGACGCATCAGTTATATTTTGTGTCCAACCATTTGCTGCATTATTTAAATCTGCTGCTGCATCACCATTTTCACTGTAATATACCGTATATGGATTATTAGCTACTCCTGAAACGGTAAGTCCTGATGTTAATATAGTATCTACTGTTGATCCTAATTCTGTTCCATCAGTCTTTTTATTTCCTTGGAATGGTAATCTTCCTAGTATTTTTGGATTTTTAATATCTTTACCATAGTTGTTTACTACTGTTGCTTTCATTGTTATATTTTTTGCATTTGATTTAATATCTATTTTTCCAGCTTGTTCTTTATTTGGTAAAGAAACTATTTCTGCATTGTCATTACTAAAGTTAGCTACACTACTTAGTAATACAACACCTTGTGGTGCGTATATATTCATTGGAACTGTAGCAATTCCATCGTTTTCATATTGGATTGCTTTATCATTTGTTACTTTTAAAGTAGCATTTTTTGTTGTACTTGCTGCTGTTTTTCTTAATGTAATGTCTGTGTTTATTACAACATTGATACCTTTACTTATATCTGTAACAAATTCTGTTTGTTCTCCTTGCATATATATTCTAATTACTTTATTTCCATTATTATCTGTTACTACATCATATGAAGATATTTGAATATTTTCATTGTATAGTAAATTAATTGTTTTAATTTCTAATTTTTCTATTTCACTTGGTAAAGTAATTAAAACTGTTGGATGACTATATAAATCACATGTATAATCATTTGATTTTAATATTGCTTTTATTTCTACATTTTCATTTTTTGCTGTTGTTGTTAAGTTTGTATTATTTATATATAGTTCCGCTTTTGTTGCTGTTTCTTTTAAGTTTGTTGTTTCTGTCTTTGTAGCTATTTCTGTTACCATATCTGCACTTACTATATTTCCAGAAACTGCTGTGTCAATTCTTTGGATACTTGTTATTGTAGCTCTAGATAAGTTTGTTGTAGCTTTTACTGCTTTATTAATATTAAATGTTAAAATTCCTTCTGTTTTTGGTTTTGTTGTTTCTATTGTTAAAGCTGTAACATCTTGCTTATTTATTGTAATTATCATATTGCCATTTGCATCTACTGCTGTGTTTTTATCTATTCCAGCTACTCTATTTCCATTTTGGTCATAAATTTGTATATTACCATTTTGTCCTAAGATTTTGTCGAATACAGCTTTGTTAATAGCTACAGATTTATAGTACATGTTGTTTCCTGCTTGCATTGTAGCTCCATTTGCTGTAACAAATGTTGCATTATTTTCATTTATAACTAATTTATCTACAGCATCTATATATGCTATATTAGCTGATATTATTGATGCATATTCTGTTTCGTATTTATTATTTGCATACATGTATCCTTTATAAATTTCTGATGTTGCAGATACTTCTGTATCCACTACTGTACTAACATTACCTTTTAATTCTACATTCTTTTGAACATTTGCTGTAACATCTTGATTTGTTACATATGTTTTAATATTTGAATTTGCATTCAAAGTAACTACAGTTGCTTCAGCTGTTACATCTGCATAAATATAAGTTATGTAGAATTTATCTTCTCCTTGTTTCCAATTAACTTGATTATTATTTTCTTTATTTTCTAAATTAATTTCTAAAATTCCGGTGTCTTTATTATAAGACCACATATCTTTTGTAAATTCTGCACCATTTGTTGCTGGTGTATTTGCAAATATTCTTACTTCTGTTGGATTTTTATTTGCAATTTTTGGCGCTGTAACTTCTAACTTCGTCTTTTCTACTGGAAGTGAATTGCCTTCTAATGTACTTGTTAGTAATGTTTGCATATACACATTATTATTATGAGCACTATATTTTATAACATCTTCATTTAATGTCGCTTTTGGTGTTGCAGTCCAATTTAACCTGATATTTATATCAGATTTTATGTTTCTTTCTTTTTCATTCTCATCATAATATGTTCCTGTTAAGTTTAATTTTGTTTCTCTAGAAAAATATGTTAAATCCATATTATCATTTCTTACAAAGTTAACAGGTATTTCTATCTCAACTTCTTTTCCGCTTTCTATCTGGTTTAATGTTATTTGATTATTGTCGTAATCGACTGATTTTACATATTCTGACTTAGCAAAAGCTTTTGAAATCGAAAAGTTTGGATTTTCGAATGAAATTGTTGCATTTTCTAGGTAACCTGCATTTTTTACATTTACCTTTACATATAATTTTTGTTCTGCAGATATCTCTGCATCCATACTGTGTTTATTTGTTCCGTCTGGTTTAAAGTATGCATCAAATTCTATATTTTTATTATTTGATACAATACCTTGTTTTTCTAACTCTTCGTACGCAGCATAAACTGAATTTGTTAACGTAGACACATAGGTCATAAGTAAACAAACTGTGGTAATTGCTGCAATTAACTTATTAACAACCTCTTTTTTCATATTCTCCTCCTAAAAAAAATAATAATCCCATATAATAATATTATATACTTTTTTTCCTTATTTTTCAATGGTTTTCTCATATTTGTAATATTTTTATGTAAATTTCTCCATATTTTATTTTTTGCTTTAACGGATGCTTATTTTTCAAAAGATAATTTTTTTAAAAGTCACCATTT
>ERZ780157.3443-NODE-3443-length-13247-cov-3.232414_pt1 | contig 13247 bp, 18 predicted proteins | sample MGYA00511169_ERZ780157 | MGnify/ENA primary metagenome ERZ780157 (study PRJEB29588, sample SAMEA1965149) | human gut metagenome | biome: human gut; feature: human-associated habitat; material: faeces | place: Denmark | collected 2008/2010 ... | reverse complement strand
ACGCGGCTCTTCGTCGACTGCGAAGTGAAGGGCGTGTGGCGCGCGATCTCCAACAACACACGAGTGAGCACGCCCTGCTGAGACACCGTGTCCACCAGCGAGGTCATCGCCTCCGACAGCACGCGCCAGTGCTCGTCCTCCGCGTCCAGCTGCTCCTGCTTCTGCACCTCCATCACCGCCTGACTCACGATCAGCAAAAACAGCATCGATTTCTGGAAATAGCCTTCTACGTGTTACTCACCGTCTTTGCTTTCACCCTTTCCAAGTACGCCCACCTCCTGCTTGAGCGTCTGCAGGACGTGGAGAAGGTCGCACTCTACGCGTGAGTTCAAATACGGGGGGCCACTCGACTGGAGGACGTAGAGGACGCACACAGTGGTGTTCACGACCCTCTTCATGTCGTGGCTCTTGAACACAGCCAGCCAGCGGTCCACCAACGACGTGGTAACGAGGCTCTGACTACGACGTGAGACCCGCTGAGAGCGCGGACTAGGTGGAAATGGACTTCACGATGCGAGCGAGGAGGTGGTTGTGGCGGTAGCACGGCGCCTCCTTGCAGTACTCCTCCAGCACTTCCGTGATCTGCGAGTTGAGCGTGAGGGTAAGCGAGTTGAACGCCGCCTCGTCCACCGTGAACGCGTTCTGGTCGTGAATGCGGTTCATGTTCTTGTAGAAGCGCATCGCTACGCGTGATCGCGAAAAACGGGGGATACCCCAATCCGGGTGGAGTTTCATGATTCGCACCAGCGACGTCGCAAGCGTCCACAACTCGCCCTCGAACAGCGACGTGCACTCTTCGTTCAACGCAAAGCACGACATCAGGTCGGTCACGAAACACAACACGTGGAAGAGAAGCTCGTCCTGTCGCGTCCGCAGCGCCCCCACGCTCTCGCGCACGATCGACGCGTCGTTCAGGGCAATCGTGAGACGGCAGAGTGCCTGCTTGATGCGTACCAGCAGGTCGCGCTCCTCCTGGGAGAAGAACACGTACTTGTTGAGGAAGATGCCAGCGCGCGTCAGACGCTCCACCAACTCCTCTCCTTCTCCCTCCTTCTCCGCCACCTCGCACAGCGCGTGCAGCGAGGCGTCGAATGCGGCGAAGTACGTTGTGGTGAGAGGCGTGTCGTCGCGGAACGAAAAGGCGTCCTTTCTGGAACAGCACACCTTCTTCAGGTAACGATGGAGGAACGGCGCAGGAAGCGGTGCGGCCAAAAACGCCTCGATTTCTGACACGTGAGCGACTTGGAGAAGAAGACGGTTCGCTTGAAGCGTCAGCTCATATTCTAGCATTGAGAGAAGGAGAACGACCGAACTCTCCGAAGAAGAATCAATCGGATCGAACACCTCGCAACACTCCCGAATGAGCGACGGCGTGAACGGATAGCTATCGATCTTGTTGTTGATAATCATGCTACGCGTGACCACTGTACAGCTACATGACATGTTCTCCACGGCAGCCAGCACGCAGCAGGACAGGTGACCCAGCGCCGTGAGGTGGAGCGGGTTTGGCAGCGTGAGCTCCAGCTGGTGGACCACACGCAGCAGATTGGCGTAGCTACGCGTGAAATCCGTGGGGTGCCCCAACTTGCGCTCCTCGCGAATCGTCGCGACCCAGAAAGCGTCGGACTCCAGGAGGGCAACAACGGGCTGGAGCGCGGACAGCAGAGGAATGAGCAGAACGACCGTAGCAGTCTGCAGGTCACACCTCAACACAAGTGTCACGTCGGCGTCGGACAGCGAGCGCTGGAGAGAGCTGGTGATGTAGTCCGTCAGCGCGGTCTGGAGACACGCGTCGTGGATTTGGGCGAGCTCGGAGACCAGCTGCTGCTCCTCCTCCGTGAGCGATCGGCCCTTCCTACGCGTAACCCGGAGAGAAGATGCCAACAGCGCCTGATTCACCAGTGTGGGCAGCTTCTGGTCCACCGCAGCGTTCTGACGCACCTTCTCCTCCTTCAGAAGCTCCATCACGAACACGGCGTCGTCGGTGTCTCGCTCCAGCGCCTTCTGCAGCACGGAGTCGTCCTCGCTCGCCAGACAGTTCATCGCAATGGCGTGGAGATAGTTCGGTGTATCGTAGTGGATACATGAATAGAGTGTGGCGGCCAGAGATGGGAGCGCTGGCGCGAGATCGGAGGTGCGCAGAAGCGAGAGCAGGAACGCCTCGCGGTTGTCGGTCAGCTCTGTGCAGCAGGCAGTGAGCGTCGCCAAGACGGCGTTGGCGAGGTGAGGGAAGGACGAGGTGTCGCGGAACAGGCTGATGAAGACGAGAAGAGAGGAGAAGACGCGGAGGGCTATGGATAACCGACACGTCCCGCACTCACTTGCGTCGTCTTCCTTCTCGACCCATTTCTGCACGACGTTCCGTGTGAGGACCGTCACGTGACGACACGCCTCGGCTTCGAGGAGACCGCCCACATCGCTCCCGATCTGTCTACTCCTAACGCAGCGCAGCCGCCCTCACGGGTTGGGGACCAGGAACAGCGTGATTTGCTCCATGAGCACGCGGAGCAGCGACACGTCGCGCACCGTCTCCGTGTTGTAGGTCGTCAGCAGACGCGCGATGCTCTGCTTCAGCGTCGCGTACACCTCCGCAGGGAACAGGACCTTCATGGAGGAGAGAACCCCGAACACGGCGGGCGTGGCGGGGGACTGGAGCGTGGACAGCGACGCGACGAAGAGCTCGCGCAGCGACTCGAAGAGGGAGGGACGCAGCTTGAGAAGGAAGGTGAAGACGGAGGCGATCTGCTCCTTGTCGGCGCTTGCAATGTGACTGAAGAGGAAGGGGATTTGCGCGGCGAGCGCGTCGAGGCACTGCGAGGTATTGTCAGCGCTCTCACCGCCCTCGACAAAGGTGGCCAGAATCGGTCTCGCGACGAGAAGGAGCTTCTCACACTCCTGCGCCTGCTTCAGAGGCTCCAGCACGCCGTTCAGAATCGTGACGAACCACTGCGAGAGCGACAGCGAGGTGTGGGGAAGAATCCAGCGCGAGAACACCAGCACGACCAGCTCAAACCGCTCGCACACCACCTGCGAGGCGAGCGTCGACCTATTCCTCACCACCCCAAACGACCCCCACTTTTTCATCTTGCCGATGAGCTGCGCTGTGTACTGCTCCACATCGATGCCCTCGTAGACGCAGTCATACCTACGCTCGCACTCCGCACACACATCTACCTTCTCGACAGACTCATCCACAGTCCCAGAATGCTGTTCAGGTGCTCGCGCGTGGGCTCCGGCTTGGAGGGGCCGTTCTCGAAGAGCAGCTGGCGAATCGCCTTCCTGAACTTTCCCTCCAACTGGGGAGCGGGGTCAAACAACTCCCTCCAAGACAGCGTCTGAGCGATCTTCATGCACAGCGAGAGCGTGTACGCGTGGCCCGTCTCGATCACCTCGGCACGGCTGTTCAGCAGGGCAGTGCGGTAGAGGGAAACGGCATTCTGCGAAAGAGGAATCTTGAGGTCAAGCAGGAATGTGTACACCAATTCCGATGTGGTGTGCAATCTCTCCACCGACTCCTCAAACGACTCTACTCCTCATGGTAACGGGATAAGCAAACCCGATTCTTCGTGGTGCTGGTCCAGAACGGAAGCATCCACATGGAGAAGCGATTCGGCGAATTCAAGAATGTCATCGAAGTACTTGGTTCTCACGACTGTACGACGCTCCTCGGGAATCAAACGCTATCCGTGAGAGACGAAAACAGCACGCACGAGGAACACGTCGTTACAGAGCTCCTTGACAGACTTGTTCGTGTCGCACAAGAAAATGTGAAGAGGAACGATAAAGAATTTCACAAAACGACCCACATCCTTGCCCAGAATGGTTCCCGCCTCCAGCAGTACTAATGTTAAAGGAAGACAAAAGGAATACCATTATTCACCTCCGAACGAACGAGGAAGCTCTGACAATACAGCGCCTCATTGTAGTAGTAGCAGAACGAGGGCATCATTTCAATCACCTCCTCCTTCCCGCACTTGCGGATCACTTCCTTCATGTCCTTCAGCGCCTAACAATGAAGTCTCGTTCAAACCGTCACTCGTAATCGTGTTACAGCACTCTTCTTCGACAGCAGTTTCAACTGGCTGCGATACGCTTCGTTGGCTCCGAAATACACTGCACATTGCGTGTTGCTTCTGGGCGTTGGCGTATTCGGCGACACCGCAATATCGATTCCGTTTAGCAAGCTCATATCGACCCCTTCCATGGGAGACAAGGAATTGACGAACGCAATGGACTGACTGCTCTTCGCCGGACCCTTGTCACCCTTCGCTCTACGGTTTCCTTTGGAGCTCATTATGAAAAGAAATTGGCACAGACTCCTTTCTCAACGAAACTCCCGGGGCGTTTCACTCACCGATTTGCAGCGCAAGTGGCATCATTCCGTACTGAATTCCGTGGTATCTTGAGGCATACCATAGATTCGTTCGTTGAAAGAGCAGCAAAGAGCCGTATTGTGACAAACTATCCGATTTGAACGCGCAAATGAGTTCAAGAGTACGATCAGCGGTGCGGTGGGTGAAGCGTAGCCTGTACCCCAGAAGAGACCTGTCCGCTACTCAGTCATTAAGGCTGTGGGGAAAGGCACTTTTGGCGTCGTTTACGAAGCCGAGGAATATGGCACTGGACGCATTGTTGCCGTCAAAAAGGTTTTCCAAGATAAGAATTATAAAGTACGTCGTGTTTCGCCCCTTTGAGCATGCAGAATCGCGAGCTCTCCATAATGCGGCTACTGAATCACCCGAACATTGTCACGCTCCACAACTCCTTCTACTCCGAAACCGAGAATGTGAGCATTGTGTGAGCCCGTTACCCACAGGGAAGTGAGTATCTCCATCTGGTCATGGAGTACATCCCCGAGAACCTATATCGCTACAACCGGAAGTACGTGAAGGCTCGAACGCTGATTCCGATGATTTACGTAAAGGTGCGTGCATGCTTTGATTCCTTTCACTTCTAGCTATACACCTATCAAATGTTTAAGGGTCTGGCGTACATGCATTCTCTCGGCATCTGTCACCGCGATATCAAGCCCCAGAACATCCTCATCGACCCCAAGACACACATCATCAAGATCTGCGACTTTGGCAGCGCGAAGCGTCTCTCGCCCGATGAGCCGAACGTCTCCTACATTTGCTCGCGCTATTACCGCGCGCCTGAACTCATTTTCGGAGCCACCAACTACACCGTAGCCGTCGACGTGTGGAGTACTGCCTGCGTGGTGGCCGAGCTTCTGACGGGCACTTCGCTCTTCCCTGGGGAGAACAACGTGGACCAGATGGTCGAGATCATCAAAGTGTTGGGGACCCCCACCGCGGAGGAGATTCACTGCATGAATCCGAATTATCATAGCTTTAAGTTCCCCAACATCCAGAAGAAGGATCTGAACGAGGTGTTCTCTCCGTGTCACGATGAGCTGGCAATCGATTTGATGCGCCGTTTGCTGGTGTTCATTCCGGAGAACCGTCTCACAGGTGAGGAATGGGAGTGGGAGTGAGGTGTAGCGGCTCAAGTGTTGCAGCATCCCTTCTTTGATGATCTTCGTCGCACAACCCAGCTGCCTGATGGAACGCCTCTTCCTGCTGGACTGTTCGACGCTGAGTAACATATGTTCTATATACGATGGGGTGTTTGTTGGGATTCATTGGTTTCTTGGGAATAGCTGAGGTGTTGCTAGTGATTATTAGGAAGGAGGTATTTCTTGTGAAAGGAATAGTTACATCAAGCAAAACACAAGAAAAGGACTACTTCTTAAGATTCTTCACGTTAAAGTAGTTCAACATCTCCAATTCCATTTCGTGCGTGTTGGGAGCGCACAGAATCAAACTATGCAACGGCTTGCCGAAATCCACTTCACGAAGCTCCTTCAGCGTACCGAAGCAGATGAACTGATCCGGCTGTCCGACACGCGCCAAACCCACCGCCAACGCGTCCGGTCCACACACTATCCGTCAATGTCCAAGATGGATCCCCACCTCCCTTCTTATGCTTCTCCTCCACCTCCAGCAATTCATCGATAGCCTGGTTGCACGTCATAAAGCGAGGAGGAAGGTACACGGTTCTTCCCTTCATGAGCTCCTTGAAATCGGGCTCCTTCACCTTGATGTCTATAGGGTGAGTGGAAAAGTGCAAGCGGACCAAGAAGACACAGCGTGTGGAGATCAATACTGTGATTCTGGACAATACGCTCGTAGAAACTATCCGGTCTCCACGTCTCGGTAAAGAAGCAGAGAGAGACCGTCTGGCCAAAGCGGTAGAGTTGGAGGCCACAGCAACTGCACGCATTCATAATGGAGGCGTTGTGAATGACTTCAATGTCGATGTTGCGCTCCTTCGCTCGAATCCAAAGGTCGCTGTGCGTCGTTGCTCTTTACATGAACGGAGGAAGGCAGGACAAACCCAAAGACGTCACCAACGACGAGGAACGCCGTATTGCACACTGCAGCGCTGTCCAGAATCATCTCCGCGTTGGACTCCACGAGATCACGATCGGCAACAATGACAGGGTGGCCGAAGAGCTCTTCCTAGTCCTAATGCCAGCGCGACGGGAGTACCAATTTCTCCGTTCCCACGCCGAGAACAGACGTGTAATTCTCAAGGAAGATCTTCTCACACGACTTCACCGCTTCCAATCCTCGCAGCGTGATGTCCTTTTCGTTGCCTAAGCCGAGACCGATGAAATAGAGCATGGTGGGGTGGTTATTTGGGGAAAGGTGGGGTGGGGGCCCAAGGAATTGGGTGGATGTGGAGTGAAAGAGGGGGTGTGAGAAGAAACAAGGGAGGGGAGGGAGGAGAGGGGTAGTTTAAAAATACCTTTGGAGAGCGCCGGCATCTAACAGTCAACTGGTCACAGAAGGATAACTGCTAACTGTGGCATACTCCGTACAATAGAACGCAAGCTCTCCTAACACAACATTACTGAGCCTAGGCATATCTACAATAGTGTTTGTCTCCTCATGAACGTACTCTTCAGAGTAGCGTAGAGAGGACAATAAAGGGAATTACTTTCAGAATTGGCAGTGAGAGTAGTTAGTTTGGGTAGGTCTATGCATGACCCGAAGGAAGAGATAACACTCTGCATAATGAGAGTGGCATCCTCATATGGACCCCTGCCATCCTTATAAAACGACAACGCACCACCACCCATTTGAATGGACACTAATTCTGGCAGGTCTATGCAATGAAATGTACGACAAGCAACTACTATCAAAAACGATACGATGACAATAACAAAACGCAGTAACTCCAAACTTGAGATATTTGAGAGAAGGCAAATCTAGTTATCACTCCTTATGAATAATCACACTCTTCAACTCCAATGAAGCACGACGGAAATTGTCATCACGAGCACGACCCATAGCACCCATTTCAATCAATTCCAGAGAAGGAACGTTTTCAATAATGCAAATAGTATAAGAATAGAATGATAGCATGCCTACTCTCAATTCTCTAACTTTCGGACAGTTCCTCAAATAGAACTCACCGTTTGCAAGAAAGCAGGAGTCTCCAATAGTCACACGTTCCAGACTATCCAATCCAGAAAATGAAACACTATCAGTCTCCGTAAAGCAATTGCTCTCCACACTAATCGTTTCCAGTGAGGGCACACTACTGACCTCAAATGTGCCGTATTCCGCGAAGGCGTAATCCTCAATAGCAAGCTCCTTCAAGGATCGACAATTAGTTAAATGGAAAGATCCTCTTTTCTCTGTAAAGCTGTGGTCACCAACCACTACCCTTTCGAGACTCTTCATTCCACTCACTCTAAACGTGTCCACATTAATGAAGCACCCACCACCAATATCAATCAATTCTAATGCAGGAAGACTCTCAAGCGTTAACACATTGAATCTAGCAAACGCGCCATTACCAATTCTCAGTTCAGTTAGTGTTTTACAGTCCTTAAGAACGAAACTACCTTCAGCTCCAGAAAAGCTGTCTCTTCCAACACTAACTCTCTCCAAGTTCCTCAGCCCCGTGATCTTCAACTCCTTCACATAAGAAAAGGAGTTCGACCCGATGTCAATACTCATCAAATCCTTGAACCGAGTGAGATCCAGCACAGTGAAGTCTTCAGTATTACACCTGTTGCTGGACACGTAGATGTCTGTAACGTCCTCCGACACGGGATCATCACTCCAACACTCGCGCGGGTCTTCAGGCACATCGGGACTCTGTGTTGGGTTTGAAGGGTTGTTAGACGGCTGTTTGGTTTTCATGAGGAATAGGACAGCTCCGACCAACAGCAGAATGACCACCATGCATCCCAACAGCAGATACTTCCAGCAACAGGAACGGCAACCCCCCTTTGAGTTGCCTCGACTCCGTTTTCCACGCTTCACGTCTCGTGGATTCAGGAGAGGGCAGTCTATTCATCACGGCAATGATACTCTGTCACTCTTGACTGTGATCTTGCTGTTCTCAAAGCATCCATCTCCTCGATCGAGCTTCTCCAGCTTCGGCAAGTCTATTCCCTCACTCCACTCACTCTCCCCCACTCTTCAACACCACATCACAGTGCTCGCTCTTCACTCCCCTCAACGCTCCCGCTCCAAGCATCATCTCCTTCAACTCTGGACAGTCTATTCCTCACACCATTCACTAAATCAAACTCTCCACCACCGTGTGACGACTCTTCTCAAAGCTCCCGCTTCCAACACACACCGACTCCACACCCTTCAACTCCTTCAACACCAAATCGCACTCCTTGAAACAATCGACGCCAACTGTAATCGATTTCAGTCCACTCACCTCGTTCAAATCCAATCGCTTGAATCCCTTGAATGACTGATTCCCGATCTTCAACGAAACCAGCGCAGGGCAGTTCTTCACCATCAGCTGATTGTTCGCACTCTCATTCTGGAAGCTCCTCTCTCCGATCTCGATGCTCCTCAGCTTCGCCAATCTCGAAATACTCACAGTGCTCACATAGTTGAAACAATTGCTCCCAATCTTCAACTCCACCAATTCACTGAATCGAGACATGTCCAGCACTTCATTCAAGTAGTCATCGCACCCATTCACGGTAATAGACTGCACAGAAGAGTCCAGATGCTCCCACTCTTCCTTGTTGTTTACTACGCTCTTCTTCCTGTTCCGTGAGCCGGTTCACACAATCCTACAACTCCGGTTCACTCTCGGTTATGATTTCTTTCAATTCCATTCCGATTTTCAAAATCGTAGTAATTCAATGCCTTCCCCGCGATGAAACTCCATGTGTGAAACCGCGGTTTGGACGCCTATCTCCCTGAAGTCCCATTACGGCATCACATGGCTCGTTATCTTCTTTGGTTCTGTATCTTTCTCTGATATTGATGTATGCTAATCAAAACAGTGAAACGGGGATTTTGCCTGTAGCGATTAGGCGTTAAGGTCCTAGTTTTTGAGATCAGTACTCCAGTGGTCCTAGCGGCACAATCATCGTTACATAGTCTGTAAGTGTTCTTTACACTCCAAAACGATGGAATCTTGTAAGCGAGCTCACAATGGGAGATCTGGATCCTTCCTCACTCCCTCACCATATTACTTTACTACCGACAGACAATCCAATTCCAAATGATCAAGGCCCTATTGCGCCTCACCACTCACAGGGGACCCGGAACTGTGCCTCCCCTGCTACCACTCATCAAACCGTCCTTTCTCAACCTCATCACCACATCCTACGCCTCAGGTGAAGCGCGATTAGCAGATTCATCAGTCAGAGTTGAGTATCCATCTCAAAGGAACAGTGAAGGTGAGACAATCGGTATCAAAAGAGCCCCATATTGGAAGACCGAGTGGAAGCGAATTCGGGAACTCCCCGTTTTCAGTCTTTTCCGCCTCGTTGAACACGAATCGGTGCCGTGAATGTACAATCAGTCAGGAAGCCATCTCAGCAGTAGGGAAGCGGAAGGGAAGAAACCGGATGAGAGTGGAAAGGAAGCGGGAAATGAGAAAGAAGTGGGTAGTATAAAGGACGAAAAGACCGTTTCAAATGCAACAAACGAGAATGGAAAGCCGATTAGCAAAAGCGCTCTGAAGAAGCAGGAGAAGATGAGAAAACTGCAGGAGTACTGGAAAGAAAAGAAGAAGCTAAAGAAACAGCAGAAGAAGGAAAAAGCGAAGAGTGAGAAGAAGGAAGAGGTGAAGGACGGTACCTCCAATGCGTCCAACTCACTAGGTAGACAACCTGACTCCGGAGGAAAAGGCGCAGCTGAAGGAAATGCGTCTGAAGGAAAGAGCCAAGTGGCTGGAGGATTTGAAGACGAGTCCCCGCGTTCTGATCGACATGGACTTCCAGGACCTCATGCGCCCAAACGAAATCAGCAGTTTGACACAGCAAGTCATGTACAGCTATGGCTTCATTCGGCGAGCGAAACGTCCTCTTCGACTCGTACTCACAAGCGTGAATGGAGAGATCAAGACAAAACTAGAAAGGATCCAAGGTTTCAATTCATGGCTCGTGATCGTCCCGCTCTCCGTTCACTTCTAGGTGGAGCACTACGAGACGTCCGTAGATGAAGTGAACAACGCCGAGGAGTCCTACCACTACCCCAAGGACAAGATGGTGTACCTGTCGGCGGACGCGGAGGAAACGCTCACAGAGCTGAAGGACGACGAGGTGTACGTTATTGGAGGCATTGTGGACCGGAATCGATACAAGTACCTGACCCTGAACAAAGCGAAGGAGCTGGGTTACCGCTGTGCCAAGTGGAAGAAGGAGTGTCGTGTGAGAACTAGACTGCCCTTGGAACTCGTGCGCTTTCACGGATCGCGCGTGCTGACGGTGAACAACGGTGAGGGAGGAGAGGAAGCGTGAGGCATAGTGGTGGAGTTGCTGGTCCGCTTCCACAACGACCCTAACTGGGAGGAGGTGATCATGAAAGGCGTGCCAATGCGCAAGGTGGGGACGGAAGAAGAGTCACCCGTGCGCAAGGAGGACACAGAAGAGTGAACGTGTTTGTTAGGAAACAAGCGTAACCTTGGTAGTTGCAGTTCTGTCGGAAGAACATCTTCATCCCGTTTGCCTTGTTCACGTCGAACGAGAAGGCGTACTTGAAGTGGTCGTGGTTCGGACTGAACACCACGCCCTTCACGCTCAGCTTCTGGCAGTCTATTCCTCACGCCCTCGCCACACACCCACTTCGCACCGTCACATATCCGTAGTAGTTGAAGGACGCTCCGTTCTCGTTGCGGAGGCTCGCCAGCTCGGGCAGGTCTGCACATCACAGCCTCACTCCACACGCACCGCGCATCACCAGGCAGTTGATGTAGTTGAACGGCTCCACCGACGAGTTGCGTCTGGACACGTCGTCATCGCCCTGCAGCGCCTCGTCTCCCAGCACGATCTCCGCCAGCGACAACAAGTCTATTCCTTAACCGCGTCCGCCACGCGAACTCTCAAGCCGGGTCGTGTGCTGTTTCTTGAAACTGCCGTTCCCGATCACCAGACGCGCCAGCTTCGGACAGTCTTCACATCACAACACATCGCCACGCCCACCTCGCACCTCCAGGTCGTAGTACTCCTCCGCACTGTGGTCGCCCACCACCACCTCCTTCAGGCGATCCAGTCCGCACAGCGTGAAGCGTCGACTGTCTCTCTCCGCCTCCGTGATCTCCAACACGCCGTCGCCGATCACGATCTCTTCCAGCATCTTCATCTCGCACAACCGTACCTCGTCTACGTTCTTCAGGCTATTGCTGCCGATGCGAAGCGTCTTCACCTGCTTGCAGTCGCTCAGATCGAAGCGCCACACCAGACCCTCGTTCAGACAGCCCTCGCCGATCACGATGGAGGTCACACGGTTGCTCACCTCCTCGTAGTCCTGGTTCGTCCTCAGCACGCACTCGGACTCGGAGGGAGTTTCATTGGTGGGAGTTACATCGATAGTGGTGACAGTGCGTGGCTTGGTGGTCTTGATGGCGCTGGACTCAGGCATCTCCCGCCACTTCCGCTCCGTGTTCTCTGTAAGGGAAGCTGTCGGCATCGCCTTCTCGGGGAGCCACTGGCTGGCGACTTGAGCCATGGTGCGCGGCGCCCACGTGGGGGCGGAGGAGCGTGAGGGAATGAACGGAGATGTGCTCTGCCAGCTGCCGCGCTGAGGGGCTTGCGGTTGTTGTTGGGGTTGAGGTTGGAAGGGTTGGGGTTGTTGGGGTTGGAATGACTGAGGCTGAGGCTGAGGCTGTTGGAATGGTTGGGGCTGTTGTTGAGGTTGTTGGAATGATTGTTGAGGCTGGAAGGGCTGGAATGGTTGGGTCTGCTGGAAGGGCTGAGGCTGCGCCTGCTGTTGAGGCTGGAATGACGGCTGAGGCTGCTGGAAAGAAGAAGCCTGAGGAAGAGGAGTCGCCAGCGCGTTGCCGAACAGACTGTCGAACTGCTCCTGCTGCTGCGTCGTCATCGTCGCACTGTCCTCCTCCACCACACGCGTCAGCGTCGGCGGTTTCACGTCCTCCACGTCCACCGCGTACTCCGACTCGGAGAGAGGGTTCGCGCTCGGCAGGGGCGTTTCATTATTCATCGGAGTTTCACCAGCACCAGGAATAGATGCAGCCAACGGGTTCTCCACGCCCGCGCCCAGCGTTCCATTCAGCAACGACGCAAACGTCTGCTGTTCGCGTGCCGTCATTCCAGCGTCTTCGCTCTCTTCCTCCTCCTCCTCGAACTCCTTCGTGTTCCTGATCTCCTCGATCTTCTCCATCATCACAGGACTCACCGCGCACTCCGCCGGAGTGTCGTCGTTCCCCGCGGGAATGGAGGGCTGCTGAGGGAGGGGCGCGGGCGTCGGAGGAGCCTCCTGTGGAGGCAATGCATCCTCCTCCACCTCGATGCCTCGCGCCCCCATCAGTTTCTTGTACATTAGCATTGCATCCTGACCACTCACAGCCTGGTACTCCGCTGGCTCCTCCGCACGCGGCGGGCGAGTGCCTAGTTGTGAGTGGGAGTGGCTGAGGCTACCGAAGGGGCGAGAGCGGTCGTCGCCATAGCGAGGCTTCGGCTTCCACTCGTTGGTGCCAGAGCGACGGGGGAACCCCGACTGCGACGAGCCTCGTCTGAAGCCGTTGTCTGAGGTGAAGCCTCGTCTGAATGAGTCATCGCCAACAGATCGCTTGAAGGAATCATCGCCAACAGATCGCTTGAATGAGTCGTCGCCAACAGATCGCTTGAATGAGTCGTCGCCAACAGATCGCTTGAATGAGTCATCGCCAACAGAGCGCTTGAATGAGTCATCGCCAACAGATCGCTTGAAGGAATCATCGCCAACAGATCGCTT
>ERZ780157.3441-NODE-3441-length-13252-cov-2.042889_pt1 | contig 13252 bp, 14 predicted proteins | sample MGYA00511169_ERZ780157 | MGnify/ENA primary metagenome ERZ780157 (study PRJEB29588, sample SAMEA1965149) | human gut metagenome | biome: human gut; feature: human-associated habitat; material: faeces | place: Denmark | collected 2008/2010 ... | reverse complement strand
GTGCCGCTGGGCAGACCCCGCAAGAGGGTCGAGAACTGCACCCAGTGCATATGCAAACCACACCTTGTACAATGTACGCCGTCCGATTTTCCGATAAATACATGGTTGCATTCTGCCATTATTTCAACCCCTTTCTTAAAAGTGAGCATAGAAAAACCACCCTGTCTGGGTGGCCTATTTATTTATTGCTTTGTCCAATGTTCCTTGCTCATCATCTTCTATGACTTCAAATTTTCCCTTTATGCTTGGATCGCAAACAGGCCCGGGTTCCGTTGGAGAATACAAGTAATCTTCTCCGCTATCGTCTATAAGGCGAAACGCCCCAGTCAATTCATCTACTTCCAACACTTCATATACGCTACCGTCTGTCAACCCATCAATGCCAAAACTGGGGCCTTTGTATCTTACTTTCATACCCGTTTCACTCCCTTTACTTTGACTTCGCCGGCTGGAACTCCTCCTGCGTTTTCATACCAGTGCATTTCATAACGAAAATTATCGGTAACAGTAACACCAGATTTCTTTTGCCATCCGTTCGCGTCTCCAAAGCTTGGGTACTTGCTTACTAACCTTTGAATATCTTTAATTGGCGTGCTTGTACCTGCTCCGGCGATTACTACAACCGATGATAGATCGGCCCCTTTAGGCGCCACAGCGTGCATATTTGGCAAATTTACATTTGCAGTCTGCTTTAAGTTCTCGTTTGGTAGTTTTTTCACCTTCGGAAGCCCAGATGAAGAAACATTTTTTGGTAGCTTCCATTTTTGGCATCAAAAACGTTTTTATCTCGCTTCCGGTTTGTCACCGCTACTTTTCCACTTATACTTTTATTATACCCATAAACCTGCGTTCGATCAAGGCGTTTGGTGCGGCCCGTCTGTTTGCAGAAGGCGTTGTATGCCGCCTGTTTTTGCTTTACCCTAAACGACTGCTCTGCAAACGCCTCATCCAGCCCCGCAGCATTGTATGCGGCCGCTTTTCGCTTAGCTTCCCGAACCTCTCGCTCTAATGCTCGCTGCCGCTGGCTCTCCCGGTACTCTTTTTCATTCTCTTTCTTCCCTTGAATCGTCCTGTCCTGCGGGATCGTCACACCCGGAATCTGCGGAATCGGATAATGGCCGCAGTTGATACCAAAAATTCCGGCAGGCTTTCCGTAGGACGTAGAAGAAATAGGCCGGTATGTATGTCTCTTGCCGTCACCGTCCGTAAACGTGCCCCCCTGACTGCCCCATGTATAAAATTTGCCTTGATAGCCGCAGCATGGATACTTTTGGTGTATATGCACATAGTGTGGATGGACGCAAAGCATCTATTGCAGCAGGTATTGAAAAAGTATTCGATGAAATTATATCAAAATAAAAGTGTGTTATTTAGTGTGTTATGACGAAACAAGAAAGACCCCATAAACCAGCTTTATATGCCAGTTTATAGGGTCTTAAACTTGGTGCGGCAGATGGGACTTGAACCCACACGCTCGCGCACACGCCCCTCAAACGTGCCTGTCTGCCGATTCCAGCACTGCCGCATTTAATGGAACAAAACGCTCCTTGAGGGAAAAGCCGTGGTACTACCACTCGGTCACGGATGATATTATATCATTCTAAAATGGTTATGTCAACCAAATCTACGAAAAACTCGTATATCTGCTCCAATTTTAAGGGACATGCGCCGAACCCTTTCTTTGCGCATAAAATGAAAAGAGCCTAAGGGAAAGGAGGTGCTACTATGGCGTGCTGCTCTGATTACAATAGCTGTCCTTATTCGAATAATACCGCACAGCAGTGGCTGATCTGGATTGTTCTGATTTTCGCCGCGCTGTATTTCTATCGTTATACTATGTGCCAGTAAAAGCCAAAAGACCGGTTGGAACTTCCAACCGGTCTTTTTTCAAGACAATTAACTATCCTTTTGTCCGGAATGGACCAAAGCAGCGTATTTTCCATTTTTTCGCATCAGTGTCTCATGATTTCCCTGCTCTATAATCTGACCTTTTTCCAATACAAAAATACAGTCGCAAGATTGAATCGTGGACAAGCGGTGTGCAATAAAAATAGAAGTCCGGTCTTTTGAAATTTTTCCGATAGAGTCCTGAATCATCTGTTCGGTATCGGTGTCGATATGAGCGGTTGCTTCATCCAGTACCAAAATTGCCGGATCCCGTGCAATAGCTCTTGCAAAAGAAAGAAGCTGCCTTTGCCCTGTCGAAAAATTCATCCCGGCTTCCGTAACTTCTCCTTTCAATCCGCCGCATTCTGCAACAAATTCGCTGGCACAGGATACTTCCAACGCCTGTTGAATCCGCTCCTCACTTAATTCACTGTGGATACTGATATTATCTGCGATCGATCCTACAAATAAAAACACATCCTGCAATACTACTGAAATTCCACTGCGCAATGTTTTCAGTTGCCAACGTTCTAGTGGTATATCATCAATCAGAACCGTACCTTTTTGTGGAATATAATAGCGCCCAATCAGATTGATAATGGTGGTTTTACCAGCCCCAGTACTGCCGACAAAAGCTACTTTTTCTCCTGGTTCTACTGTAAAGCTAACACCTTTTAAAATCCAGTTATCCGCATCATAAGCAAACCATACGTCTCTAAATTCCACTTTTCCAATGATTGGCTGACTCCAATCTCCTTCAAACGGGTCCTCCTGATTCTTTTCATCCAACAAAGAAAAAATGCGGTCTGCAGATACCAACGCTGACTGAATGGTCGTGTAGGTTTCGGCTAATTCATTAATAGGCTCAAAAAACTGCTTTACATAGTCGGTAAACGCGTATAAAACACCCAACTTCAATACTGCGCTGCCACCCAAATTGCCCACAATCCGGTTATATCCAAACCAAATCAGCAGCGCAATAATCATGGAGTTCACTACCTCCATGGCAGGCCGCAACATACTGTGCAGTTTCAGCTGAATCAAAGTTGTCGTCAAATACGATTCGTTCAATTCTTGAAATTCCTGAAGTTTATTTTTCTGCCGGTTAAATGCCTGCACAATTCGCATGCCTGCGATATTTTCTGCAAAAAATCCGTTGATTCGCCCAATAATTGCTTTCATCCGCTCGAAATTCCGCTTGAGTACTTTTCGTATCGATATGGTAATCAGCGCAATAATCGGAATACCAATAAATGCCACCAATGCCAGCTGCCAATCCATTTGGATCATCATAAACACCAAGCTGATTAGCAAAAGAATATCCTGAAACAGCGTAACCAGAATATCAGAATAGAATTCGTCCAATGTTTCTACATCGTTTGTTGATCTGGTAATCAGCCGGCCACTTCCGTATTTATCCAACGTTTTAATTGGCATATGCAGAATATGATCCATCACATCGGTTCGAAGCTTATGCAGAATCGCTTGCCCAAACCGAGCCAGTGTGCGACGCTGCGCCATAGTGAATCCAGCGCTGATAAGCACTACCAGAAAATAGCTGATTCCCAATCCCGTAATCGAATAGATACCATTCTGTGGAAAACCTTTGGTCAAAAAATCGTCAATAATAATCTTAACTAGATACGGTTTCACCAATACGCCAAGATTAGAAACCAAAACGCAGAAAAAGACAAAGTAGAGGTATTTCATATATGGCTTCATCATTTTGGCCAAACGAATCAGGCTGGAAGGATTATTTTTTTTCATCGCAATCTCCCCCTTCCTCCTGCTGACGGTACATATGCGCATACAAACCATCCAAAGCCATCAACTGCTCGTGGGTCCCTCTTTCTTCAATCTGCCCATCTTTAATAAAAATGATCTCCCATGCATGCTTCACCGCACTGAGCCGATGAGAAACGATTACGGTTGTCTTTCCATCGTAATAGTCCGAAAGCCTTGCCAGAATCTGCTGTTCCGTATGGTTATCTACCGCACTGAGAGTATCATCCAAAATCAACAGCTGCGGATTGCGGATCAGTGCTCTTGCCAATGCGATTCTCTGCTTTTGACCACCGGATAGGTGCGTTCCCCGTTCGCCCACCTGTGTATCATATCCATCTGGAAATGCTGCAATATCATCATGCACACTGGCCAGCTTCGCCGCCCGCACCATGTCTTCATCTGTTGCTCCCGGTTGATAAAATTTGATGTTGTCACGGATGGAAGCAGAAAACAAAAAGCCGTCCTGCGGTACAAATCCTGCCTGTTCGCGTACCGCCTTTGCCGGAATTTCGGTGATATCCTTTCCGCCAATATAGATGCTTTGCTCCGGCACAGGGTACATTTTGAGCAAAAGGTGCATCAACGTCGTTTTACCGCTACCCGTTGGTCCAACCACACCCAACGTAGCCCCTTTGGGAAGATGCAGAGAAATATTGCTCAAAGCGTTGCTTTCCGTTTCCGGATAGCGGAAAGTCAAATTTGTGATTTCCACATCGCCGCCAACCGGCTCTTTTGCATCCTTCATTTCCGCCTCCGGTATGCCGGGATGCTCCAGAATAATCTGCAGCCGCTTATAAGAGGCAAGACCTCTTTGCAGCATATTAATAATACGGCCCAAAGACATAACCGGCTGCTGTACCAACAACAAAGAGCCATTAAAGGTGACCAAGGCGCCCAGCGACAGATTGCCGGCCAGCACCATGTGCCCGCCGATAATCAAGCCTATGGCATAGCACAATCCAAATATTACGGAAATAGAAGGCCAGATCATAGAAGATGTGTCCGCAAGATTAACATTAGCGTCATACATCGTCTTGCTGATGTCCGAAAATTCATCCAGGCGCTCTTCTTCTTTGGCAAAGCTTTTGATTACCTGTACGCCCATAATCGTTTCATTGACTTCACCGGATAACTCCGAAAACAACGACTGCACATAACGGAATTTTCGCCGGACAATTCCCCCCAGCTTAATGATGATAAAAACCGCTGCCGGAACTGGCAAAAGGGCCAATACTGTTAACTTAGGATCCACTTCCGTCACCATGCTGTAAATGGCCATCACCGCCGTGGAAAGCCCGCTCACTGACATGGAAACTACTTGTCCAAAGGTCATCCGCACTGCGCCTACATCGTTAACCGCGTATGCCATCAGATCTCCGGAACGCTGCTTGGAAAGATAGGATACCGGTAGATTTTCCAATTTAACAAATAACTCTTCTCGTAAAAAATTCTCTAAAAAACGTGAATTTCCGATAATAAAGTACCGCCAAATATAACGGGTGATAAAAACGCCTACCGCGATCAGAATAATATAAAAGGCTTGTCTGTACACCTTACTTTGGTCAATTAACGCTACATCCATGTCCATATAATCGATCGCATGCCCCAATGCAATCGGTGCCAGTGTTGTAATATATGAGCTGACCAATAAAAATAAAAAACCCGGAATATATCGCCATCCATGTTTTTTTAAAAAACGTGTCAGCATAATTTTCCTTTTACCTCCCTCAAAATATTTTAAACACCCAAAATAGGCATTTCACCTCCTTACTGATAAAATCACGAATTTTAACCTGAAAACTCTTCTCCCTGGTTTTTTTCCAGTTCTGAGATTAACTTCGATAAAAGCATCTCCAACTGCTCTTGTTCATCCTCGTTCAATACGCCAAAAACAGTACTCGCCATATCCCGCCGTGCTTCGATCATCTGCTGAGATATGCCTTTCCCATCTTCTGTCAGAAAAATATTGATTTTTCGTCTGTCTTTCTCGTTGACCCTGCGCTGAATCCAACCGCTTTTCTGCATTTTGTCCAATAGTTCACTCAAAGAAGCCGGACGGATTTGCAGCTGTTCGGCCAATTCTTTTTGACCGATGCCGTCTTCCCGACGTAAGACAGATAAAATTTTCCCCTGTCCCTGCCGGGTGCCTACCTTACCGTGTACCGTCTGATGATACCTTCGGCGCATCAGATTAAAGCAATATCGGAATAAATGCATCAGCTCCTCGCCGGAAATCTCTGTCACTGTACCCCTCCTTTTTATTAGGCACCTAATTATTCATACCTATTTTACAACGCTTTCCAATCTTTGTCAATCTCATTAGGCACCTTACGAAAAAAGGTCGTCTTATATCATTTTATGATTAGAAAAAAAGCCAAAGGAGAACCTTTAGCTTTTGTGAAATAACTATTTTTTTAATTTTTTCTTTTGCAAACGGTGACCCTAAGCCTCTTCGCTGCCTGGATAAATTTTAAAACCACGCATTTGTTTTTATTAATCCGGCTTCCAACTGTTGACAAAAACCTATAAATCACATCCTTTTTGTTCATCTTTCAACAGCTTGTACTCCATTGAGTCTACCAGTGCCTTCCAGCTCGCCTCAATAATATCCGGCGATGCCCCAACTGTTGTCCAAACGTTTTCCCCATCTGTACTTTCAATTAAAACGCGGACCGTTGCCGCTGTTGCATCTTCTGGTGTCATCACCCGAACTTTATAATCGATTAGGCGTACTTTTGCCAAAGACGGATAAAATACTTCCAGAGCTTTGCGCAGTGCCCGGTCCAAAGCATGAACAGGACCCGCTCCCTCTGCTGCGGTCATTTCTTCTCGATCACCCACTCGTATTTTGACCAAAGCGGATGCCAGACGCTCCTCGCCATCCTCATTCTGTTCCCCGATAATTTTGAAATGGCGCAGTGTAAAGTACTCTTTCATCCGGCCCAGCGCTTTTTGAATCAGAACATCTACGCTGGCAAGCGCTGTTTCAAATTGATATCCATGATATTCCATCTGCTTAATTTGAGAGATAATCTGCTCGGTAATCGGTGAAAACTTCGTCACAGACGGATCAATACGCATAATTCGGTTCAAGATAGCAGTCCTACCCGCCATTTCAGAAACAAGCAAATTTCGACGGTTTCCAACTGTTTCCGGGTCAATATGTTCAAAAGAGCGCTGCAGCTTCTGTACGCCGTCTACATGCATCCCTCCCTTATGGGAAAAAGCACTTTTCCCCACGTAAGGAGAGGATGGCGAAATCAAATAGTTGGCAACTTCCGCAATATACCGGGCCGTATGAGTCAATTCCGGCAAAAGGGAGCCGGGAATACACCGATATTTCTTTTTTAATTGCAGAGTAGGGATAATTGCGGATAAATTTGCGTTGCCGCAGCGTTCTCCATATCCCAAAAAGGTTCCCTGCACCTGTTCGCAGCCGGCCTCAACCGCCATCATGCTCGCCGCTACTGCACAATCCATATCATTGTGGCAGTGAATTCCCAGTGGCACATGGCAAACTTTTTTAACTGCTTCTACCACGGCAGCAATTTCCTGCGGAAAGCTTCCTCCATTGGTATCACATAAAACAATTCTTTCTGCACCTGCCTGCTCTGCTGCCAAAATTGTCTGCATAGCGTAAGAAGGATTGTTACGGTATCCATCAAAAAAATGCTCCGCATCAAAAAAAACCATTTTCCCTGCCTTGGAAAAATAAGATACCGTTTCCTGAATCATCTTTAAATTCTCAGACAAAGAAGTTTTCAACACTTGAGAAACATGCAAATCCCAGCTTTTTCCAAAAATCGACACATAATCGGTTCCGGCCGCTATTAACGCAGAACAGCCTGCATCCTCCTCTACCCGGATACCAGGCCTGCGGGTCGCACCAAACGCTACCATCTTTGCCTGTTGTAATGGATGCTCCGCAATTCGACAAAACAGCTCCATATCTTTCGGGTTAGACGCCGGATTACCCGCCTCAATAAACCAGATTCCGATGCGGTCCAGAGCATAGGCAATTCGCAGCTTATCCTCCAGCGAATAAAAAATTCCCTCCGCCTGAGCACCATCCCGCAGGGAAGAATCCAGTATTTCGATCTGCCGCATATCTGCACCTTCTTTGCCGTCATTTGTTTTTATGATAGAAGATTCCCCTGCCTTTGTCAACAAAAGCATATCCAAAAATTCACTGTGATAAAATGTGCTTTTCCTCCTAAAAATATACCTATAAACGGCAGAAAAGAGGTCTTTTTGTGGTAAAAAAAGGGGAATTGCTTTCGGTTTTTTCCATCGGTGCAGCGGGATACAGTCTGTTGGAAATTTTATGGAGGGGCAACACGCACTGGACGATGACGCTGGCAGGAGGTATATGCTTTGTTGGAATCCATTTAGCCAACATTTACGCCAGAGCCTTATCTATTTGGAAAAAATGCTTTCTGGGCTCCGCGCTGATTACGATTGTCGAACTTTTTACCGGCATCATTGTTAATTTATGGATGCATTGGCACGTATGGGATTACAGCAGTCAGTGGATGAATTTTTTAGGGCAGGTATGTCCGTTGTTCTCTTTTTTCTGGTTTGTTTTGACCTTTCCGCTTCTTTTTCTCAGTAACCAAATCAACCGTTTTTTCCAATCTCATTCTTTGGAATTAAAGCTTCGTTAAAAATAAAGGCCGTGGATTCTCCACGGCCTTTATTTTTAATTTTGAATTTTTAATCAGTCTTCAAAAACGCTTTCATCTTCCGGCTTATTCCCTTGCGTTTCATAGTAAGGGTCAATCGCATATTTCTTTACTACGGGATATGCGTTAAACGTAATAATAAACAGCGGTAGCGTCAATCCGATAAAAGGGAAGATAAACATGGAAAGCGGAAAAAACTTGTATTCCAACCATAAAAAGCCTACTGCAAACAATAAGCTGCAAAAATTCCGAACCAAATTCAAAATAGAAAACAAAAAGCAGTTTTTAAAAATATCTCTGAGTTTCAGATCAACTGTTACGATCATCAAAAACACATGGAACGTTTCAAATGTCACAAGCAACGCAATAATGAGAACCATCGCTTTGAACACATAATTCATAAATCCCATGTTCAGGTGTTCTCCGTAAAACAAATAAGAAGCGTAGCAGGCAAACAAAGCAAGAGAATTAAATAAAAACGCCAGCGCTGATTGTTTATAATTTTCCTTAAACTGCTGGAAAAAGTCTGACAGTAAAAACACTGGCGTTTGCGTGGCAAAATTCCGGAGAATGTAAATCGCGCCCGCCGTAGCCGGGCCAGCGGTAAAAGTTCCTACCAGAAAAAAGGCCAAATAAGCCAGCGTTGCATTATATGGTGTCAGCAACGTGCCGGCGATGAGCGGAGGAATCCAGAAAAGAATATATAACAAATTTAACTGGATCAGCTTCCAAAACTTACGGAAAAACAGCTCAAAAAACAGAAAAAAACGGCGTTTTTGCTGTTCTTCTTTCTCAATGCCCGGGCCTGGTTTAGAATAGTTAAACATATTGGAAATAAGTCCCATTGGATGAATCTCTCCTGATTTTTCACATTACGGAAAATCCGTTCTATTCTATCATACCATAAATCCGAAAAATTTCATATCTTTTCTGTGAACAATCTCTCATTTTGTCATATGGGAGAGAATAGACCGCCCAACCAATAACTGCAAACACTGTCTATTAACGCTGCTGCAAACAGACCCGCCGCCAAAAAAGAAAACTCAAGGCAATATGGACGGGCGGTCATTTTACCAGAACCTTTCATCGCTCCATACAAACCGGTAGAAAAACGAAATGCGCTTTGCCCCGCCCAGAGCAAAATCAATGCAGTCAAAATGCAGTTTGGTAATAAAAGTAGCGCCACATAACCCATTCCGCTGATTCCGTATACGCTGTAAATCCCTCCGGCGGTCAAACCATATCCCATACCGCGAAACAATAAAGCAAGACAGATCAACGGCTGCCCTACCGCACAAAATCCACATAGAAAAATCGCCAGCAAAAAAACTGCTGATCCAGCCAGAGACTGTAAAAAAGTTTCTGCAATCGTTTGTTCACCGCGCCCTCCCGAAAAGCCTGCTACCAACTGGCGAATAAATCCCCGCAAACTGTCTCCATTTGCCCGGATTAAACAAGCGCCGAGCAAAACGCCGACCAAAAACAACACTGCCAGCAAAAAAAAGATTTCATTGCGATAAAAAAGTTTTCGGATACCACGTTTAAATTGCTGTCCTCTTCCTGCTCTTTTTACCAAGTCCTGAATCCCCCTTTGCCTATTTTGCAAGACGAACTTTACAATGCAGTATATGGACAAGAAGGAAAAAAAAGACCGATGAAGCCAGAGTATCCCCCTCGTCTTATCTCCAATCAACATTTCTTTTCTAGGCCTATCGTACCCGAAAAAAATAACAGAGAACCGTTTCACCCTAAAATCAATCTCTTTTCACTTTTCCTCTTAAAAGCTTCACATTCGTTTTGCAATTATTTCTATTTTTGTTTATAAGGAGGTAACAATCAATTGGTAAGATATAGTCATTCCAAGGAATCATTACCGCCGAGGCCATCGGGTATGGACGGAATACCGAACCAATGATCAGGCGGACAACCAATTCTTCCTATATTGATAGGATTTTTATACAGCATCTCACCAAAAAACCGGCAGTTCAAAAGAACCTGCCGGTTTTTTGGTACTTATTTGTAGCATAAATGAGATTCGTTTTTTCCATTCTGTTTGCAATTAAATTTATGCCCCTATCTTACCTGCCCATTTCCTTCAATCACATATTTATAACTGCATAATTCCTCTAAGCCTAAAGGGCCTCTGGCATGAAGTTTTTGTGTCGAAATTCCCATTTCGCACCCCAAACCGAATTCTCCTCCATCCGTAAATCGGGTAGATGCATTAACATAGACAGCCGCGCTGTCCACATGCGCAGTAAAGTATCGAGCCGCAGTTGTGTCCGCTGTGATGATCGCCTCACTGTGACCGGTGGAGTGAACAGAAATATGGGAAACTGCTTCCTCCACGGAATCCACCACCTTAACTGCAAGAATGTAATCCAAAAACTCGGTATCAAAATCCTGTTCTTTTGCCGGAATTCCAGAAATTATTTTTCGTGCACGGGCATTGAGCCGCAGTTCTACTGGATGATCCTTCTGCTCATCGACCAACCGCCGTTTTAATTCAGGCAAAAACCGACCTGCAATGTCAGAATGAACCAAACAAATTTCTTCTGCATTGCAAACAGAAGGTCGGCTGGTTTTCGCATTTTCAATGATATCCAGCGCCATTCCAAATTCAGCCGCTTTATCCACGTAAATGTGGCAAATACCTGTGCCAGTTTGAATACAGGGGACTTTTGCATTGGCAACACAAGTAGAAATCAGGCCTTTGCCGCCGCGCGGGATCAAAAGATCATATCAAAACCATTTTCCATTGCCGTTTTTACCGCTTTCAGCTTCGTTGCCATGCCGCCGCAAGACAAGTCGCTCCCCTTTTCTCCTGCCAGCGCATAAATCTCCGGCGTTAACGCTTCCACCAAGGGAATCAGACAGGCATCCGGATCCTTGCGGGGATCTGAGGTAAACAGGCCGTCGATGTCGCTGAGTAGAACCAACAGTTCTGCACCAGCACATTTGGCTACAATCGCGGCCAGAGTATCGTTGTCCCCCACGGCAATTTCTTCTGTGGCAATGGTATCATTTTCATTGACAATCGGCAATGCACCCAATTCCAACAACCGGTAAAGCGTGTTTTGAAAATTCACCCGCCGTCCGCTGTTTTCCAAATCCTCTCCGCTCAAGAGCATTTGGGCAACCGTATGATTATACTCGGTAAAAAGCTTATCATAAACGTACATCAGTTCACATTGCCCCACCGCAGCTGCTGCCTGTTTTGTTGACATATCACATTGGGCCGGCAGGGCAGCGACAGTTTACCTGCACCCATTCCAATTGCACCAGAAGAAACTAAAATAATCTGGTGTCCCGCATTTTTTAAATCGCTGAGCACCCGGCACAGCTGTTCTACCCGCCGGATATTCAACCGCCCGGTCGTATGTGCCAGCGTGGACGTACCGACTTTTACCACTACCCGCATCAAACACTCCCTCTTATTTTTGCAGCTGTCCCAAGCTGCTGGCTTTCAGATACGCGTTGATAAACCCATCCAGATCTCCGTCCATTACTGCTCCGATGTTGCCGTTTTCAAACCCGGTACGATGATCTTTTACCAATGTATAGGGCATAAATACATAAGAGCGAATCTGATTGCCCCATCCGATATCTTTCTGATCGCCTTTAATATCCTCAATTTTTTCCAAATGCTCCCGCTCTTTGATTTCAATCAGTTTGGAACGCAGCATTTTCATGGCAACTTCCCGGTTCTGGTGCTGGCTCCGCTCATTTTGACAGGCCACAATCACGCCGGTGGGAATATGGGTAATCCGGATCGCAGATTCGGTTTTATTGACATGCTGGCCCCCAGCCCCACTGGAACGATAGGTATCAACTTTCAAATCTTCTTCCCGGATCTCCACAGCCGTATCGTCATCTATTTCCGGCATAACCTCCAGTGAGGCAAAAGAGGTATGCCGCCGACCAGATGCGTCAAAGGGAGATACCCGGACCAATCGATGGACCCCCGTCTCCGATTTGAGATAACCGTAGGCATTCATTCCTTCTACCAATACCGAGGCGCTTTTCACGCCTGCTTCCTCTCCGTCGAGGATATCGAGAATTTTCACTTTAAACCCATGCCGTTCCGCCCAGCGGGTATACATCCGTAGCAGCATCTGTACCCAGTCTTGAGATTCCGTACCGCCGGCTCCGGCATGAAAAGTCAAAATGGCGTTTTTCCCGTCGTATTCGCCCGACAATAAAGTCAAAAGCTTTTGTTCCTCATAATAGGCGGCCAGCGCTTGATAGAGAGACTGGATTTCTTCATAAGAAGAATCATCCTGCTCTTCCATGGCAATCTCAATCAGAGTGATCAGGTCTTCGTAATCACTCTCCATTTTTGTGTAAGTGGCAGCCTTTGCCTTGATCTGGCTGATCTGCTGCAAAACTTTCGAAGAGTTTTCCAAATCATCCCAAAAATTGAGGTCTGCTGTTTCTCCTTCCAGTTGCTGCTGTTTTTTCAGCAAATCGTCCATCCCAATGGCAGAACGATAATCATCAATCTGCGGTTTTAATTCCAGCAGTTTGCTTTTCAGTTCTTCTAATTGAATCATAATATCTCCTTATGTCATAGAATTTTATTGGTTGAAACTCCTTAAAAAATCTGCTCAAGCGGCAAAAAAACTCCTTTGAAAATCCAGTGAACCCAAAACAAAAACCTATCAGCCATACGCCTGCCTTTGGGCTTTTTGTTTTATATCTTGAATGACTTTCTAAAAAACTTCAAAAGGCTGTAGCTGCAATCAACAGCATATGGATATCCGTATAAAACCAAGTGATACGACCATTTTTATTATAAGAAATATTTATAGAAAAGTAAAGCTTTCGCCGTGTCCCGGCAAATGTTTTCAAAGTGTTCAAAATTAGGTACCCTTTCTCTGCTTTTTTTCAGTTGGATT
>ERZ780157.3439-NODE-3439-length-13258-cov-3.080815_pt1 | contig 13258 bp, 18 predicted proteins | sample MGYA00511169_ERZ780157 | MGnify/ENA primary metagenome ERZ780157 (study PRJEB29588, sample SAMEA1965149) | human gut metagenome | biome: human gut; feature: human-associated habitat; material: faeces | place: Denmark | collected 2008/2010 ... | reverse complement strand
CTGCCGCCAAGAAGGAGTAATCGCAATTGGACGAAGTGCGTAATTGATTGGAATCTCCATTGTTCTGTTTGTTTTCGAGAGGGGGATGGAAACGCCTTCATCCGAGTCGGAGAGCGACTGCATCGACGACACCGGGTGCGAGGAACTGATGAAGGACACGTACTGGGACATCAACTACCTGCAGCGCATGGAAGCGGACGACGCGTACGAAGACGCGGAGGAGGAGCAGGCGGAAAACGAAGATGTCCCAACGGCGCGCTCCATACAGCGATTCATATACAAAGAGGAGAATGACGACGGAGAAGTGATAAACGAGTACTACACAGAGCCGCAGAGTGACAGCGAGGGAAGTGAGTCGAGCAGTAGTGAAGTGGAGTCCGTTTCTTTGTGATTTGTGATGTCGTAGGTCCGAGGAGGAGGTGGAGGAATTGACAGACAAAGAGAAGAAGGAGCTGGAGAAGCTGCGTTTGGATCGCGTTCTTTGGTTGAGCAGTAGAGAGCATGGGCATCAACGTCGAGAGAGATGAGCTGTATGACCCGAAATTGGACGAAAGGAACGAGGAGTGGACAGTGGACAGTCATTGTGGTTGCGACGATGTGGACTCACGCTGCAGATAGCCACAAGAAGAGGAGCAAGACGGACGCGATATTGTGCTGTCCCAGCTGCTTTACAACGATTTGCTACAAGTGTTCCCGGTAGTCTTTCGTTTGTGCGTTGAGTGGGTAGTGTCAGTGACGGCGTGTTTCAGAAGATCGAGCGAGTGGACGAGCGGGAGAGTGACGTCGTTTACAAGGCGTCGAAGGTGTTCAACACGCTCGTTCTGTTCGACCAGGTAGTGAGGGGGGATGTGAAAGGCACTGGCGACAAGGACACTCCGGTTGGGTATCCGCTCGTGTGTGGTGTATGCGGCAATGAGATCGGCTTCCAGCGCGGCAACACCTACTACTTGATGAACATGATCGAAGAGGACGGATACTGCTGCCGTGTTTGTTGAACAAGAACGCTATCGACGACCCTTCTTCTTTCCGCCCTTCTTTCCTTTCCTCTTCTTCGTCTTCTTCGCCGCCTGCTCGCGAATCTTTCTTATCTCGCGGTCGCTCAGCCTACAGTGAATCACTCCCCGTCGTCCCACTTGACATTCTCGAGCAGCTTCTCTTCCTCCTCGTTCAGCTCCTCCTCCTGCTCCTCGATTTCCTTCTCCGGGTCGTTGTCGTCCTTCAGCAGATCTTCGTCGGGGACGTCGTTGACCACCCCGTCTTCATCGCCGGAATACTCGACCGTCACGGTGACCTCGTCCGTGCCGAACATGTTCTTCGAGAAGTCGTCCTTCATGTGCTCTTCTGTAGATTCTACGCGTCCAGCGAAGCGACAACGCCTACTCGGAGTGCTCTTACTCGCGTGTGTATCCATCAGTCCCAGCTCCTTTTCTCGCCTTAGGAGGTTTCGTTTCCTCTGCGATGAAGACTCTCCCTCACACCTACGGCAATGCGCTCCATCATGTGCTCCTTCTTCTCGTTCAGCATCTTCTTTGTCAAGTAGTCCACCTTTCGCTGCTGTTTGCGGTTGTGAAAACCCAGCAGGAAGTTCCTACGCGTCATTGCGGGACTGCAATCACTGCCTTCGCTCCTCCTCGTTGTACTCTGCACGCGTGCCCTCTTTCTTCCCCATCCAAAGCGATACTGTGAAGGACAACGGATTGCCGAAATCGGCTCTCTTTCCGGAATTCGTTCAACAAACACTCCTATTCAGCTAAGTATTCACCGTCCCACAAGTCCTTCCAGTCCTGAGGACTAGGAACCAGGAACGACCTCTTCGCAAAGCGGAAGCCCTTGTCGATCGCCTTGATCTCGCTCATCTCCTCCTCGCTCAGCTCGAAGTCATATATGCTGCAGTTCTCCTTGATGCGTTCTTCGTGAGAAGACTTGGGGATGCAGATGGTGCCTCTCTGCACAGCCCAGCGAATCACAATCTGGGCAGGCGTCTTGTGGTACTTCTCCGCAATGCGCTTGATCACAGGATCCTCCATGGGACCGGGGTTCGTCGAGGAGCGCGTCTTGACAGAGCCGCCAAGAGGATAGAACGCCATCAGGTAGATGCCGGCCGCGTCGCAAATGGCCTTCGTCTCCCACTGCTGCAGGTAGGGGTGCAGCTCCACCTGGTTCACAGCGGGCTTTATGGTACAGAAGGAAAGCATGTCCTTAATGCGCTTTCCAGAGAAGTTGGAGACACCGATGGAGTGAAGAAGTCCCGCGCGGCACAGCTCCTCCATCTTGCCCCACGTCTGCTTCACAATCTCAACGGAGTAGCCGAGACGGTACTTGGGATCGTCCTCGGGAATCAGGGGACGGTCGAAGAAGTATCCCTTGCGTCTCTTCTCGTCCAGATCCTTGGGAAGGTTCATCAGCACAGACTGGTGAACGAGGAACAGATCGATGTAGTCCAGCTGCAGCTCCTCGAGGCAGATCTTCACGCTCTTCTCCACGTCTTCGGGCTTCCACTCCGTCAGCCACAGCTTCGTCGTGATGAACAGCTCCTCTCTCTTCACGATGCCCTCGTCGATGCACTTCTTGATCGCATTGCCCACGGCCTTCTGATTGGCGTAGGCAACAGCCGTATCAATGAGACGGTAGCCGTCCTTGATTGCTGCAATCACGGCATTCTCGCATTCCTTGTCCGGAGCCAGGTAGGTTCTAGAAATCACAACGCTAGTCAGCAGGATACCCAAGACCCAGGAGGGGCATCATATATCCAGAGTTAAGCTTCACACAAGAACCGATCTTCAACATAACAAAAGAATGAATTCAATTGCTGAGAAGCACTGTTAGGATCGGGAAATTTCCCGGAAACCTCCCCTCTTTCCATTGCCTAACACTCCTCCCGATCCCTCTTGAAAGGGGTCCCAACGAAAGAGAGATGGGTGGTGAAGTAGTATGCGTAGTTGGAAACGGGGTCGCTCATCGACAGATTCTTGGGCGATTGCAGTGTGCAAATACCTCTACTCTCCATGAAGCAGATTATGGAGTCACTGTGGCACCGTACTATGCAACCAATCCCACCCTCTCCCTTAACCACCTGTTTGATTTGCAATGAGATGTGCTCATTCCAACATACACAACCCCACCTTCCAATCGAAGAATACGCACTCATCACTTCCCTCCCTCTTTCTTCCATTCCTGCTCCATACTAAGCACAGGTCACACCCGCACCACACCTCGTATCGAAAAGACCCCTTCTCGAACGGGAGTTTCTTCCATGTTCTAAAGAACTCCATTCTCATAAAGGATTATTCATCATGGCTAAGCATCATCCCGATTTGGTTATGTGCCGAAAGCTTCCTGGTACTGGTAGGAACAAGCGTTGATGACTGACTTGTAGCGATTGGCCGTTTGTGTGAGAAATGTGAGTCTTCGAGACAGTGGGGTGACATCGTAGGCGATGGCAAGTGCGTGATTTGCGATACGTATGTCCGACCCTGCACACTGGTTCATATTTGCGACGAATGCAACTACGGATCTTACCAGGGTCGTTGCGTGATTTGTGGAGGTCCCGGTGTTTCGGATGCGTATTACTGCAAGGAGTGCACGGTGATGCAGAAGGACGTAAGGGTTGGTTAGGTGGTGTGTAATGTGTAGAGAGATGGTACTTCGTTCTGGAAAAGGGTTCATGTTTAGGTTGTCCCAAGATTGTGAATATAGGTACAGCGAAAACGGATATGTTCTACGAACAAAAGAAATACGGCTTTAAGAAGAGATAGTTTGTACCATGTAGTGTTGTTTGTTCTACTCCCTGTTGGCTGTCATCATCCTATTTACGACCGCAAATCTGCTTCATAGAAGAAACGGTTGCGCGACGGGTCGTGCAGCCCACTATTTCAATAGACAAGAGAGTTATAGCCATGAATTCGAGGGGAATCGCTATAGCTTTTTTCTTCGTTCTATTGGGCGCCTTCGTAGCGCTCTGCTTGGGAGGAATGGGAGTCATCCGTTTTCCGGCTAACAGATCGGTGGCCGCGTTCAGCTCCGTGAGAGAGCCCGTAATCAATCCAAATGTGGGGCAGTGGAGCCACTCTCATTCCTAGGAGAAGTTCGACTTCACCGTCATTTCCCAGTCGAGGTAAGGGAGGAGGGGAATCGTAACGCCTAGCTTTGAGCGAGTGTACTTCCTTCCCTTCTGGTTGGAGCGCTGGCAAGGGTTATCCTCTTTCTCTTGACTTGAGCGCGTAGTCCTCTCTCGATCGCGTTCTTTCTGTACGGCGACGGAGCGGCCGTGTATCAGAGCGTCATACGGGATATGGTGGTTCCGTCTCGCCTGAATATTATTGCCCACTTCAGCGAGAGTGCAGAGCCCTACCCCATCAACATGCTCCGCAACATCGCCATCGACGGCGTGCAGACGTCGCACTTCTGGCTCGCGGATATGGACATGTGGCCGGCCGGTTTCTTCTGTCGCTGTTTCTCACGCGTAGTGGATCTCTACGAGACGCTGATCTCCCTGCCGCGAGAGTTCTTACAGCGAGATGACACGGCGACCATCGTCCCCTCGTTCGAGTACGTGCTGCCCAAGGATGTGGAGTGCACTACCTTCACGGGCTGCATCAACAAGTATGCGTCGGTGTGTTGTGTAACGTGTCTAGCGTGAAGGACAAACTGCCGAATCGAAAGCCGGACGTGCTCCGTTGCATCGCGGACCATTCGTGCAATCGCTTCAGAGTGAAGTCCCGCACCCACGTTCTTGCGTGTCCTTCTGCTGATTCCTAGTCCTACCACTTCGACGAGTGGTACACGCTGCCCGAAACCACCTACGTGACTCCGTTGGGCTGCATGGAGAACGACATCCAGGAGCCGTACATCTTCGTGAAGCGCTCCGCGAAGCTGCCCCGATTCGACGAGCGTTTCGTGAATTACGGAAAGAACAAGGTCCAATGGATCATCCACCTGCGCCTGCTCGGCTACAAGTACTACGTTCTTTCCCAGAGCTTCGCCGTCGACGTGCCGCACCCCAAGTAGGCGGTGAAGCATCGCGTCAAGTGTAGGTCGAAGATCGCGAACGACTGGTTTGCCGAGGGCTCCTCCACCAAGTGGCGAACCCGAATGCACATTTTGGTGGATGCTTTTCAGGAGGATGTGGAGAGGAACTCGTTTGGAGTGAACATCCAAACCCCCTTGTGTTACCGTATGTAGTGTCTTGAATGTGCTGCTCCTTGTTGAAAACGCCTTGGGTTGGTCGATGAAACTCCCTCACCACTCGTTCCCTGCTCCATTATTCCCAATCGAACACAAGAATGGTCTTCAAGCCCAACTACGGAAAGAAATCCGGATTCGTAGACGCGTTGGCGAGGGTGTAATCGCTAGGGAAATGCAAACACAGAGGTGAAGGACGGAGAGGAAAAGAAGGTGAAGGCTTTCGCTCCTCGCAGACACACCTTCCGCAAGAACGAGCTCACCGAAGAGCAGAAGAACACCATCAGCATGGTGGACGTGCCCTCCATGGAGAACGCTCCCGGCATCATCCGCTACGACGTCGACAGCCTGCTGAAGATGCGCGACGCCAACACGGAGATGCCCGTGATGGAGGAGACGGACTGCGTGATTGGCTACGACAAGCTGAAGGAGTACATGGACGAGCACGAGGAGCTCATCGCCGAGAAGGAGCAGGTGATTCCTCCCCTCACGGAGTTCCAGACCGAGGTGCCCAACAACGTGCGCGTGGACTCCCGCGTGCGCGCCCTCCGCAACATCATGAACCAGTTCACATTGGATAACCCCGAGCTCATCACGGACATGCTCTACGCCAACGTGGAGGACTTCGTCGAGGAGCCGGCCGTGCTGAAGAGCGCCATCGAGTCGATGATCTGCAAGGCGTCGACGGACAACCTGTACTGCGACGCGTTCATCACCATTCTGAAGCTCGTCGTGGACCGCATGACGGAGAAGCACTCCCAGCTCTTCCGCGCGTGCCTGCTGGACTGCTGCCAGCAGCACTACGAGGAGAAGATGCCGGACTTCGCGGAGGAGAACGAGGCGAAGGCGATCTACCTGCACTCCAGAGAGGGCTTCTTCCACCTGCTGGGCGCGCTGTTCGTGAACGAGCTGATGTGCGAGGACCTGGTGCTGTACATCATCATCCAGCTGTCGCAGGGCTACCCGCAGGACGTGTTCGCCATCAAGTGCCTGCTGCAGGTGGTGCGCACCATCGGCTCCTTCATGGAGCGCGACACGAGCAACAAGCTCACCATCGACGAGATCTTCCGCAGCCTCCACCTGTGGCAGGAGGAGAAGCTGCTGCCCGAGGACGTCATCAACGCCATCCGCGCGCTGCGCGACCTCAAGGACGCCAAGTGGGTGGTGACGGTGGAGGTGGACAAGAACATGGAGTCCACCATCTCGTCCGAGTGGGAGAAGAGCGTCGCGGGTCGTCGCAACCGCTCGAAGAAGGACGACGCGGAGGAGGCGGAGGCGATCCGCGCCGCCAACGAGCTCAGCCTGTACTGCAAGAACCTGTGGCTGGACTACGTGCGCAACTTCGTGGTGGACGACGTGGCGGAGGAGGTGGCGAAGTTCGACGAGGAGCAGCAGAAGGTGTTCATCCACTGCGCCATCAAGAGCCTGCTGAACCACACGGAGGTGGAGCAGCGTCGCGTGGGCGTGCTGCTGCTCAACTTCCTGGAGAAGAAGGAGATCACGGACGCCACCTTCCTGGGCGGTCTGGAGCTGATCCTGGCGGACTACGCGAAGCTGCGCAAGAGCAACAAGCGCGCGCTGCTCGCCTTCCGCAACATGCTCTTCCCTCTCCTCCTCTCCGGAGACATGAAGGTGGAGCAGATCGTGGAGCTGTGGAAGAACAAGGACCACTACGACGGTCTCCTCGCCGAGCTGGTCTTCGACCTGATGAACTCGTGGAAGAACATCGACGGCGCTGCGGCGGAGAAGGCGATGAAGGACGCCAAGCTCACCATGGAGAACGTGTTCATCGGCGGTTGCCCTGCGCTGGTGGCGGAGAGAGTGCTGAAGAACAACCACATGGTTGTGAAGGAGGGTGAGGTGTACTTCGCTTAATTGAGGTTGTTGTGTTTGTTTGTGAGTTTTGTGTGGTGGTGGTTGCCTGTTCGGTAATGGTGGTTGCCTAATCGGTAACGGTGGCTGTCCTGAAAGAAAGCTTTAACAAAGAGTCCGTAAAAGAACACTTATCGCTTAACCCACTGCTGAGGCTTTCTAGCCTTGGTATGACCCGGCTTCTTTCTCTCCACCTGTCTGGGATCGGCTGTGAGCAGTCCAGCTATCCCTCACCTCACCCACGCACTCCTACCCTTTGACAGCGCCACGGAGTACACGGGATCGTAGTGAGCCAGCGCCTTGGAAATCGCCATGCGCACCGCCTCGGACTGACCCGTCGTGCCTCCTCCATTCACCGTCGCGTCGATATCGAACTTCTGGAAGGTGAGCGTGATGGCGAGCGGCGCCAGCACCTGGTCGCGGTTGTTGCCCATGGGGAAGATCTCTCTCTCAGCCGCTCCCACCGCACTTACATCGATCAGCGACTTCCCGTTCACGCGAATCACGCCCGTGCCCTGGCGAATGAACGCGCGCGCCACCGCGTCCTTGCGCCTAACCGTCACTCGCAGTGAACAACCCCACTTGCCGCCGCCGTAGGCGATGCGCACGCCCTTCTTGTTCACGATGATGTTCTTCGTGATCTTGACGCCCTCGCGCTCCTTCTTCTCCTTCGGCGCGTCCTTCACGCTCTTGAACGGCCACACGCCGAACGTGTCCAGCTGCTCCTCGATCTCGTTGTTGCGCTGCTCGTCGTACACCACGCGCTTCTTCTTCTCCTTCTTCTCAGTTGACTTCTCAGTCGAGTTCTCAGTCGAGTTCTCAGTCGAGTTCTCAGTCGAGTTCTCAGCTTTCTCTTCAGCGGGCTTTTCAGTTGCCTTTTCAGTCGAGTTCTCTTCAACCGGCTTCTCAGCAGCCTTCTCCGCCTCCTTCTCGTCCAGCTCGTTCAACTAGCCATCAGGGGGCACCCCAACGATTACGATCCACGTCGGAATCGGGTACTGCAACACGTCTTCTTCGTTCTCCGCGGATTTGATGATCGTGTTGTTCTTCGTCATGTCCTCGCGCTTCTCCCTCAGACCCAGCAGCGACGTGTCGGTCGGAATGGGGCGGAACGTGCCCTTGATCATCTCTTCCTGCAGGCGAGCGATGAACTCCTTCTTGACGATGGGGAGAAGACCGTTCTTCGAGACTACCGATGAGGCGGTATATATGTGAACTACAGTAGTTCGCCGGAAGGGCGTCGTTCATCGACATAAAGAGCTGCTTGAAGTCGGGATCCATCATGATGGTCGCAAACTAGGGGTGAACGCGCGATTCAGTATGGACGTCGTAGACCAACTGCTTCTGGTCCTTTTCTGACTTCACCTCCTCGGAAATGGAGGACAGCAGGTTTTGCAACAATTCTTTATCCTGGATGTGATAAGGACGCTACAACACCCACAACAACTTCATCCTTCTTATCTGCAGGGGCTTCTGGGCTGGAATCGGCGTTCACCTCTACGACTCACACAAGAAAAGCGCACGTTACGCGAAACCGCTTCGTTTGAAACAGGCGCTGAACCATCAGTCGTGGGAGTTGCCGGAGACTGTGATACGGGCATCTCTGTTTCACCTACACGTGAGACCGACGCGGAGAATGAAGTACCGATGCTCGAGTGAACGGCATCGTCAGCTCCAGATTCTATCTATCAGTTGGAGAGAACACGCGCAAACCCGTCGCTTCGGAAAACAATCGAATCGGACGGAACAACGACCTCGGTGCTCCACTGTGGATCATGCTACTACTTAGAAGAGGCAAGGAAACTCGATACCGTGTCGAGGACGCCAGACAGCTTATTCCTCTTGCCACCAGAACTCTTGATAACATTGAAGCAAGAATACCCAATTAGAGGAGCCACAATGCAGTGGAATGGAGTGCTGGAGAGGAAGGAATGCTAGCCCCCAGTGCGATGAAATAACCGTTCTCCCCGGCTAGCGACAGAACAGGATTTCTGCCCTTTCCAAACAGAGATAGGACTTCCTACTCTTGTCACACACTGGACACTCACCGGAGTTGCTCGTGGAGAGCGAGAACAGACAATCGGCATTCCAACAAACAAGAGTTACATATCTATATTCACCTTATCGCAGATCTAGGGGCATCAGCTCGTTCAGCCACGTCCTACCTCACCGTAATGCTCCAAGAACTCCTTGACGAAGTCGATTCCGTACTTCACGTCCTTGGATCCCATCGTCTCGCGAATGCTGTGCATCGCCAGCTGCGGCAGTCCGACGTCCACGGTATAGATGCCCTCCTTCGTGCTCATAATGGGACCGATCGTGCTGCCTCCGTTCTTGTCCTGTCGGAGCACGAACTGCTGGAACGGAACGCCATGCTCCTTGCAGATCTTCTGCACAATGGAGGAGGAGAGAGCAGAGGTGGCGTAGCGCTGACGACAGTGGTTCTTGATGACCATTCCCTTATTCAGCAGCGGCTTGTGATTCACCTCGTGCACATCGGGGTAATTCGGATGCACCGCGTGCGCCATGTCCTACGCATCAGCGATAACACGACACAACTACGCAAGAGAGGATCAGACTCTTGCGACGCGCAATCTGCTCCATGTCGGGATTGGGCTCCAGACCGCGCAGCACGTCGCCGAGAAGCGTTGATTCCGCTCCCATCAACGAGCAAGAGCCGATTTCCTCATTGTCGAAGAGGATCATCACGCGAATGGTCGATTCCCGATCTAGCTCTGCTGCCTGCAGGAAGCCCTCGAGACAGCAGTAGGCGCACGCCATGTTGTCCAGTCCACGCCCGGTGATGAACTCCTTCTTCAGGCCCGCGATACGGGGTTCCTACGATTCAGCAACAATCAGCAGATTCACATTCAAATCGTACAGGAAGAGCTCGAAATCGAGAATGGACTCGGGCTGGATGTGGATGCGGTCGCAGATGTACTGGATGAGCTCCTTGTCGTGGAACGAAGCGTCGTCGTCCTTTCCCTCTTTCCCTCACTCCTCCTCCACATTTGTACCTTGCATGTGCGTGATTGGGCGCAGCGACGTCTCCTTGTTCACAGCGTTGTCCTTCTTCGCATCGCTGTCGCGAAGATGAATCGCCAGCGACGGAAGGAGCGCGATGCACTCGTCGATCTGAACCAGCTTGGAGCGGATGCACCCGTCCTCTTCCACCTACACCTCACTGTACCAAAACAGGACCACCATGACACGTCCCGCAATTCCAAGATCCCGATCCAGCCACGAACTCCAGATGCCGCCGCCGTACGTTTCAACACCGAGCTGGCAATAGCCGTTCGACTCAATCTTTGAGACAGGCTTCAGCTTCAAGTAGGGCGAATCCGTGTGTGCAGCCACAATGGAGAATCCGTTCCCCGATTTGTACTGCCCTCCGATCGCGAAGGCAACAACGGCCGACTCATTTCGCGTAATGAAGTACTTCCCGCAGGGCTTGATAGCCGACGACCAGTTCGTCTTCTCGCTCAAGCGCTGGAACCCGGCAGAAGTCAGATCTTCGCAGCAGTTCTTCACCACGTGGAAGCAGCTGCAACTCCGTTTCAGAAAGCTCACAAACGACGTAGCGGATCTTAGGAACTCGGCCTCCATCTTATCGGAACAAAGAAGTGTCATTGTTCCCCTGTCTTCCCGCTCATAATGGAGAATCGCAGACTGTCCGTTTTTGCAGACTACGAGGCCGTCAACGAGTCTATCGTTTCCGTCGAACTGCGCTTCCGCGCTGATTTCGTAGATGGTCGTCTATAGCCCGATATCAGACAGGAGTCTGCTGGAAAAGATCAAATCGGCACTTCACGCCGACATGCTGACGGCGTTTTGGGCGAGAGATATCCTATTTCAAAACGGGTGAAGCGTTCCCTTGATTTTCCATATTCAGCAAATACGGAACTGCGAAAGAACGTCATCCTCGTGTTCTTGAACGGATGGTGTCAGAGCATTTCAAAACACCTCGCCATCAACGTCGATTCCAATACAGGGAGTGAGCTCTAGGATCAGCTCGAGTTGCAGGGAAGCGCCATCGTTTCGCGGTTTCTGACACTGTTCTCCTCCCGTTCTTTCCTCACGTTGTAGGAGTGGCTCGCGCATCACCTATGCGTTTGTGGTGGACGTAACCCAGCAGAGCGAGTCTTCCGATTCCGACTTCCCCACCGTCGTAACCATCAAGAACGACAAGCACAGTCGTTTCTCCACTCCATTCTCATGCGTAGCCGTTGTGCTGAACTCTCCCGCCTCCGCGCCCAACACAATTCAGGAATCCGTGTTCAACTCCTCCCTCCCCACTCCTTCCACACACACCTCCATCCACTCGCAGACCGTCCTCGTGCTCAAGAACAAGGTCTACTACGAGCAGCCGTTGCGCACGATCGGCAGTCTCCAGTCCTTCGACAAGGCGGTGAACCTCTGCGGCGTGCTGGTGAAGGTGATGGACGTGCGCCGGTGCTCCACGGGCGACTTCTCTCGCATCATCTACCTCATCGACGAGACCTCCTCCACTCCGTTCCAAATCACCGTCTTCTTCAAAGAGGAGGAGCAGGGCTCCATCTTCACCGTACACGCGCGCTCTCCCCGTCTCATCGCTAGTGCATGGGGTCCCCCGTTTTCGTGTCCTCGCTCCGCATCACCATGTACAACAACACCATGAACGGATTCGTGGCGTCGGACTACTCCAGCGTGCTGCTCTACAACCCGCTCACCAAAGAGGTACGTGCGCGTCGTCGCGTCGACTCTAGTTCAACTCCATCAAGAACTACATCAGCGAGAAGAGCGTGCAGGAGCGCTGCATCCAGCTCTACGAGTGGTTCTCTTCGCTCAACGTCGAAGCCGTCGCGCGTCTCACGCGACAGCTGTACGCGAAGCCGTTGTCCGCGCTGGCGGAGGGCGAGTCGTTCGATTCGGTCTGCAAGGTGGTGGCCATGACGCCCATTCGACAGGACTTTGTGCCCCCCCGTTTTCCGACTGACGCGTAGGTGCAGTCCTTCGCCTGCTTCGACCAGTCCCTCGTGTACGGCGCGCAGCGTCCCTCGGAGGCGATTCGCACCATCGTGGTGCAGTCGGACCTGAAGTGTCGTCCCGTGGGCGTGCGCTGAGGGCTTCATGCGTAGTTCCAGACGGTGGACCGCGACGCGCTGTGCGTGGAGTTCTTCCATCTCTCCTATGCGTGGGTGCCGTTCGGGTTGCTGAGTCGTAGAAACGGGGAAATCCTGTACACGTCGAAGAGTTCGTATCTCATCGTGATTCCGAACAGCTCCCTGTCGCAGCGTCTGCAGGAGGCGTGGCGTGTGGGGATGAAACGTCCCGCTGGAGTTGAGTCCATCACCACGCTTCCTGAGTGCTCCTTGCCGAAGATGTCGCTGTATGAGGTGACGAGCGAAGGTCAGGCCGTGATTCGCGGCAGTGTGACGGACGTGCTGGGAGTGAAGGACGGAGTGCTTCATATCGTGATTACGGACGGCACGGCGGAATGCGAAGTGGAGGTCGAGGAGAGTTGTTTGAAACTGTTTGGCGAGATGGAGTCGCTTTGTGCATTAGTGTGTAATGGAAATGGAGCGTGATGCGTAGGAGACGAAGCTGAGAGAGAGTGCTTGGACACTTGTGCTGCCCCTCTCTTTTGAGTTGAGGGACGGAAAGCCCATTGCCCGCGTGATTGTACCTTGACGCTCTTTGTTCCACACCGGCTTGTCCTCGAACTTTGTTCCACACTGGCTTGTCCTCGAGCTTTGTTCCACACCGGCTTGTCCTCGAGCTTTGTTCCACACCGGCTTGTCCTCGAACAAACAGCCCTAAACACACTTCTGGTGGATGATGCTGACACCATTCTCGTCGTACTCCGCCTTCGTCACCCACATCTGGCTGAAGGAAGAGAGCGTGGTGAGGAGCGCGCCACCGATCCAAACCATGTACTTGCGCTCGGGCGACGCGAACACCTTCACCTTCACGTCCGACGGAACCAGCGCCACCATCTCCTTCTGCAGACGCTCGCCAATGCCCGGGTACATGGTGGAGCCGCCGGAGAGAATGATGTTCTCGTAGAGGCTGCGACGGATGTCCACGTCGCACTTCTGCACCGTGGCGAAGGCGGTCTCGTGCACGCCGCCGTTGCGCATCTCGCGACCCGCCATCGCGGGGTTGAACAGCACCTCGGGCACGCGGAAGCGCTCGTTGCTGATGGTGATGATGTTGCCGTCGGGCA
>ERZ780157.3431-NODE-3431-length-13273-cov-3.112120_pt1 | contig 13273 bp, 13 predicted proteins | sample MGYA00511169_ERZ780157 | MGnify/ENA primary metagenome ERZ780157 (study PRJEB29588, sample SAMEA1965149) | human gut metagenome | biome: human gut; feature: human-associated habitat; material: faeces | place: Denmark | collected 2008/2010 ... | reverse complement strand
TGCGGGATCGGCTCCCTGTGCTGATAGATTCTGCTGAACTTCTGGTAAACCTTGTCCGGGACGTTCACCGGAAGCTTCTCTCTTAAGATTCCCTGGTCATCGGTCAAAAGAATCGGGTTTGTCTTGCCCTTGTCGTTAAACCGGATCGGGATCAGAAAAGAGTTGCGCAGCAGATCAAACATGCTGTTTCCGCAGATCGCCATCAGAAATGCCGACAGATCTTTGTTCTGGTATGCCTGAAACAGCGCCCTCGTAAAGGTCTGTGGCGATACCGCCGGCATCTGCGCATCCATATCCTCCGATTCCGGAAAGTGCTCATAAAACGTATCCTTCAGTCTCTCACACGCATCCGGATTTTCCAGAATCTTCTCAAACAACTGCTCCGCTTTTTCTTCCCTTGGAAAAATAGTTGCCATCACACTCTCCCCTTTCTGTCTGTTCTCACCTGTTCCATGCACGCAGCTTTTCCAGGAACATTAACAGCACACTCACCATCAGAAGTCCGCCTGATACCCAGATCACATGTACCCCGTAACGAACCGATAAGTTGCCGCCTGCCCCGGCGCCCAGTGCGAAAAACAGGATGATGCCAAAATAATAAAGAGCCTGCTTCAAAAACTCGGGACGGCGCTCCCTGAAATACATGGAAAGCGATGCCGTACCGCTCCGCAGATTGCCGATGCACATCGTGCTGGCATAGGAATAGCCGTCCACCTTCCGGAATGCCTGCACCTGCATCGCACAGGAGAACGACACCAGAATGGTCGCCGTCATGTTGAGGGTCTGCGGAAGAAATCCGACAATCAGAAGGATTGCAATTTCCAGCAGCAGAATTCCCTGCCGCCAGTGCAGCCGCCTGGCAAAACGGAACTGCGCCTGTATCCGCTCCGCCGCCAGCACGCCAAACGCGAATGCCAGAAGCGGCAGCAGATACTTCAGCCCGTCCTTCCACTCTCCCATCATAAAATGCTGGCTCATCAACACCACATTGCCCGTCTGTGCATTGGAGAACACCTTGTCTCTGGTAAAGTAGGTGTATGCATCCTGAAACCCTCCAGACATTGCAAGGAAGATACTGTTAATAAACGCTTCCGACATCTGCTTTTCCGGAAGTACCTGTGCCAGGCAGCCTGTGAAATTTCCCTTTTTCACCTGTATCACTCCAAACTCTCTTGCTTTCTTGATCCTTCTGTATTATACTGACCGAAAACAGATATGTAAAAAGTATATTTTATATATTGGATATATCATTATCATATACCAAGGAGTATAAAAGGAGGCACAGATCATGACGCTGGATTACTACCGCATCTTTTACTATGTTGCACAATATCAAAGCTTTTCCAAAGCTGCTGAGATTCTGGGGAACAACCAGCCAAATCTCTCCCGCTGCATGAATCTGCTCGAGAGCGAGCTCGGCTGCAAACTGCTTGTGCGCACCAACCGCGGTGTCAGCCTGACGCCGGAGGGGGAACGCCTCTTCTCCCATGTCGCTATCGCCAACGAACAGCTGATGCTCGGGGAACAGGAAATCTTAAAAGACAAAAGTCTCGAAAGCGGTCTTGTGACCATCGGGGCAAGTGAGACAGCCCTGCGCCTGTTTCTTTTGAACAAACTGGAGCTTTTCCACCACAATTATCCACATGTGCGCCTGCAGATTTCCAATCATTCCACACCGCAGGCCATCCGTGCCCTGTCGCACGGCACCGTCGATTTTTCCGTGGTGACGACCCCGATCGACATCAAAAAGCCTCTTCACAGGACGTCGCTTTTATCCTTTCGCGAAATCCTGATCGGAGGTTCTTCCTATGCCGCTATTGCCTCCCGCATGCAGAGTCTGCATGACCTGTCGGAGGTTCCTTTTATCTCTCTCGGAGCCGGAACCGGCACGAGAGAATTGTATTCCCAGTATTTTCTAAGTCATCATCTTGTATTTTCACCGGACATGGAAGCCTCCACGACCGATCAGATTCTGCCCATGGTCGCGCACAATCTCGGCATCGGCTTCTACCCGGAAGCGCTTGCCTCCGAACCGATTGCGCGCGGGGAAGTGCTTCCCATCCGTCTGGTCGAGCCGATCCCGGAACGTGAGATCTGTCTTATCCGGGACACAAGCCGCCCGAAGAGCATCGCTGCCCAGAAGCTGATGGAACATCTGCAGAGCGATATCTGAAACGGCACCGCTCAAATGCTTTTCCCTGGAACAAAGTGTGCGCTTGCCGCACACTTGCGCGCCCGAGCGGTATGCAAAGCATTATTTACCTCACCGCGAGGTGCGCATCCCCGCGGAGCTTTTTTGTGTAATAGGAATGAAGTTCCCTATTACACAAGAAGCGCCTGTATTTCCTCCGGTTCCGGCATCACGCGCAGCGCTCCGCGTCGTGTCGTGACAATCGATGCCGCCGCATTTGCAAAACGCAGCATCTCCTCCAGCTCCGTCGTGCCAAGTCCCGCCATGCCGTGCTCCAGAATATAGTGCAGGCAGCATGCGCCGAACGTATCTCCCGCTCCGGTCGTCTCGATCGTGCCTTCCTGTAAAAATGCAGGTTGTTCGGCTCTGCGGCTGCTGCAGTATGCCCGGCTTCCCCCGCTTCCCATCGACAACAGAATCAGAGGAATGTGGTATTCCCGCCAAAGCTGATCCACTCCGCGGTCAAAATCCTCCTCGCCGGTGAACCACCGGATCTCGTTGTCCGATATTTTCAGCACATCGCACACTTCCATCCCGTAAGCGGTCTGTCTCTTCGCTTCTTCCATGGACTGCCAGAGCGGCTCTCTTATGTTCGGGTCAAAGGAGAGCATCGCCCCGCTTACCTTTGCGGTCTCAATGTCTTCCCCCTCCGTCTTCCTTTCTGTCGTTCCTCTGACTACCAGCGACACCGGAAGTGTGGTGCGGCTCGGAACCACCTGTCCCTCCCCTGCGCGCACAAGCAGTTCCACTGCAACAGCTGCGCCGCAATCAGGCCACTGCTGGCAAAGATTCCGTCCGTGTCCGGATGCTGCAAAAGCAGCTGTTCCAGCACTTCGTGGTATTCCAGATGATTGTACTCATAGGCATGGGTTCCTACCACCTGATACTGCACATTTTTCTGCTCACACACTTCTCTGAATCCCGCCGCGCGCTCATCCGCCGGCATGGCGGTCTCATGGACGCCGCTGATATGAATCAGATGTCTGCATCCCTGGGCGATCAGGTGTTCCGCCGCCAGACATCCTCCCTGGATGTTGTCGCACTCCACTGCCCCCGTTCCGTTTTCCAGAAATTGCTCGATCGTAATTAACGGTACATTGAGTCCCTGAAATTCGTTCACCCCGACCGTTTGCACCGTTTCCTATACGGTATAGATATCCTGAAAGGCAATCATGCAGTTTCTCCCGCCTGCCTCTTTCGTCTCTGTATTCACAAATGTATGTACCAGCGCCCTTCCTCCTGCCGCATTTTTATATTCCATGCTGACTACCGGTTTGGTCTGGTTTCTGATCCGCTGTTCCGCAAGAAATCTGTCGGCATTACAAGCTTCTGAACCCCGGACAGCATGGTTTCCGGCGAAAACGGAACAAGGATGCTTCCATCATACTTCTCTATTTCCGCGCTTTGACTAATTCCATACTCCCATTCACCATTTAGATTAAAAAAGCTATCTCTGACAAGCATCGGTCTTGGATATTCCTGCTGTACATTTTCTGCCGTTATTCCTTCTGCCCACCTGGTTTTTAATTGAATCATTGACACACCATCCCTCCGTCGTCCTCTTACCGTACTTTTTCTACAGACTCCATAAAGTACATCCTGGATGCAAAGTCCGGAAAGTGCCGCACTTCTCCATTGTACCCGGTTCCACCAAATGCCTGTTTTAAACGGACACCTCCATACATCAATGCATCTCCAAATGCATAATAATCTTCTGTCTCCCCATCCAACTTCACAAATTTCGCTACTACGTTGTGCACCAGTGAATCCTGCCGGATATGTACCGGTGCAATGGTATTCACAAGGTCTCCGAATTCCTTCACATTGTATTTGAGTGCACGATTGTAGAAATGATACCGGTACTCCGGTGCCAGTCCCTTAGGTTTGTAATAATGAAACTGTGTATTCGGTACAGCCAGCTTCTGCATCAGCATTCCTACTGCCCGGGTCTGATCCGCCGAAACACAGGTCCACTCCATTTGATTTCCCGGCAATTGCATCAGACAGCTTGCGTCTCCCTTACCGTCATAGAAGCTTCTTCCTCGATAAAAGCTGCCCCATTGGAGTACATCCCGCCACTCCTTGTAAAGCGCAATCTGTGCTTTTACAGCGGCTCTCTCCTCTTCCTTCATATCACCAAGATTACACTCATAGCCGCACAGTCCAAAGGCAGCCACATGAAATCTGGTTTCCAGGGGCGTCACCCGCAGGGTTTGATGATTTGGACAGGAGGAGACATGTGCACTCACTACCGACATGGGATAGCCATAGCTATATCCATTCTGTATCTCTGCTCTGCACAGAGCATCCGTATCATCACTCGCCCAGATTTGTGGGAAATAGCTTAAGATTCCAAGGTCAAACCGGTTACCTCCCGCAGAACACCCTTCGAATAAAATCTCAGGAAATCTCTCTGTCAGCTCCTTCATACAGCGATACAGCCCCATCACATAGCGATGCGCCACCTCCCCCTGTCGTCCTGCCGGAAGTGCGCGGGAATAATAATCTGTAAAGGTGCGGTTCATATCCCACTTGACATAAGAAATGTCCGCCGATGAGAATACTTCACTCATTTTCGCAATGATAAAATCCTGAACACTAGTCTGTGTCAAATCCAGTATTCTCTGGTTGCGTCCTTCTGAATGGGCATGTCCCGGAATCTCGATGGTCCAGTCCGGATGTCTTTCGTAAAGTCTGCTGTCTACATTTACCATCTCCGGCTCCACCCAGATACCAAACGATAAGCCAAGTGCCTTCACCTTTTCGCAGATTCCGGATAAACCACCCGGCAGTTTTTTCGGATTTACATCCCAGTCTCCCAGAGAATGTTTATCATCATTTCGCTCTCCAAACCAGCCGTCATCCATTACAAACAGCTCGATTCCTGCCTCCTTGCCAGCTTTTGCAAGAGCAAGAAGTTTTCGTTCATTAATATCAAAATAGGATGCCTCCCAGCTGTTCAAAAGCACAGGACGTGTTTTCTTCTTCCAGGTTCCGCGCACAATATGCTCTCTTACAAACCGATGCATGCACTGGCTCATCCCATTATATCCAAGCGGAGAATATACCATGACTGCCTCCGGTGCTTCAAAAGTCGCTCCCGGTTCCAGCTGCCACGAAAAAGACTGGGGATTGATTCCTGCCACAAATCGCGTTTCCCCGTAACCGCTTACTTCCATCGCTTCGTAATGGTTGCCGCTGTATATAAGGTTGATACCATAACATGCGCCGCTGTCCTCATTTGTACCGGTTTCCGCAAGCATCACAAAAGGATTGGTGCGGCTGGATGAGGTGCCGGTATAAGACTCGTTCACATATTTTCCTCCATGCAGGCACACATCCGTGCGCTTCATTTCCCGTGCCCAGGCTCCATGGAATGTGGTGCATACTAACGTTTCCATATCAAAGTCCAACTGTGTACTCATCAAACGCTTTATCTGCACCGTCTCATCGCTTTCGTTCAAAAGCCGGGCGCTTCTGGCAATCACATCACATTTCTCATATACATAATAGTGTAATTCCAGCACCAATCCATATGCCGCATCCTTCAAGGTCACACATAAATGCTCCACTTCATCATTCTCATCATAAGACCCCGGCAGCGTCTGAAACTCCGCCTTTCCCTTCGTAATTTCCGCTTTTTCATAGCGAAAATCGGAAGTAAAGCTGCCATCTCCATGCAGGATTTCCACAAAAGGTTCTCTGATATCTCCCTTTCCGTAAGAAGACATCTCAAGCCGTATATCCTCCAGGGAAAATTCCGGATGCTCTTTGTCATATACATTGGTATTCCCCGGTGCAAAAGCATGTTTTTCTGCAAATATCGCAAGTGATTCTGTAAGATTCTCTCCCGAGGTGATTTTTCTTCCATAATGAAGATGCTCAAGGTGACCGGTTTCCGTCACTCGAAAGCAATAGCTGGTATGTTCTGTATCTAATTGAAAAAATGGATACTGCTCCCTAATCATAGTCGTCACTCCTTGTATTTAAATTACGAAACTCGAAATGGCACGGGCATTTGCCTCTTCTCCTTGTGATATAAATGTATCGGGGTGCTTGGAAATTCCGTCCACTAAAATCTCCACCACCTCATCCAGTGCCTCCTGGTAAGATATTTTGTTTTGAAGTAGAATATTTCATTGAAAAAGCTGCTCCAGTGTAGCCTCCCGGTCATTGTTCGCCGATTGTTGGAAACTATTTTTTCTTTTTCCGTTTCCTTCATTGTAGCACTGTGATTTTTCCTTCACAAGAAACCATTTTCGCAAAATTAGTTTCCTGTTTTTATGAAAAATCACAAACCTAATACAAGTATTTGAAATAAGTAACTCCTTCAATAGCTTCGAACATCTTTTGTATCGTTTCCCGCGTTTCATTCTTTACACATTTTAAAATTAACAATGCCTTCTGCGTTTTCTTTCCCTGTTTTCCTATCTGTACCTCTTCTATTTCAAGTCCTCTCTCAAATATTTTTTGCGTTATAGATGCAATCGTGCTCGCACCTGTATATTCCACATAAACACCATAGCAAAACGTATCAGATGTTATTTGATATTCCATCTTTTTTAATCGTGTCATAATCATATACACAGCCGCAGTCGCCAGAATTCCTGCACTATAAAACCCTATTCCCAGCGCAAGTCCTATACTTGCTGCTGTCCATAAACCAGCAGCGGTTGTCAATCCTCTGACTCTTGTTTTTCCGGAAATAATAATACTTCCTGCTCCTAAAAATCCGATTCCGCTGATTACCTGTGCGCCAAGTCTAGCCGGATCTCCTGCTTCAAAGGTATTATACATATACTGTCCTGTCGACATAACAAGTGTCGATCCGAGGCACACCAGCATATAGGTTCGCATTCCCGCTGGCTGATGCGCTCTCCCGCGCTCCGCACCAATCACTCCACCACAAATCACAGCTAATACAATTCGAAAACTAATCGATATTATATTCAGTTCCTTTAGCGTGTTTACTACCATCATTGCCGTCTGCATTTTTCTCCTCCTTTTTCCCTGTCTTACGCTTACTACATGAAAAACCTCCCATACACTTGTGTGATTGTGTAATGGGAGGTTTTTTTATTTGATATCTCCGTTTATCAGTAATGCAATGTTATCCGCAATCTCTTCCAAGGAAATCGTACGCTCTGCCGATACCTTATGTCGTATTTCATAAAGCGCAGGTCCCTTGTAGCCTCCGTCACGCAGCATCGTCAAAAGCTTCTTCCAATCATTGACACCATTTCCCGGCAAATCATGTCTTTCATCCACATAATCATAATCAGATATATGCAGTGACACCGGACAATATCCGTGCTGTATCATATTTTGTAAAAAGCTGACATTATCCTCTGACAGGGAATGATTGGTATCGAAAATAAACGCAGCTCCTGTTTCATTTAACAAGGATAGCATTTCCTCTGACGTATTTCCAAGACAAGTACGCGGTAAATTTTCAAGGGCTAACACGATGCCATTTTCTTTTGCCACCTGATTTAATATTTTCAAATTCTTTTTTGCATTGGAAAGCCGCTTATTTCTCGCTTCTTCCGCAATTGGCTCAAAGCTTGGATGAATGACAGCCACCGAAATATTCGCCCTACCTGCTGCCTCCAGCAATTTCACGTCGTCCTGCAATGCCTTTTGTGCATCATCACATGACAAATCCCATACATCTGAAAATGGTAAATGAATACTCCAAATCTTCAATCCTATCGATTCACAGTATTGAAAAAGCTGCTCTGCATTATCGCCCTCTGTAAAACGATATTTTTTGAAATAGTCGTCATGCGAAAAAGATAATTCCACACAATCAAATCCATAGGAACGCACCTTATCAAGAACAACCTTGTCGCCACCAACACATTCCCCCTGTTCATTTTGAAAAAAACTCAACGAAATTCCTTTTTCCCATTGATACATAACTTAAGCCCCTCTATCTGTCTTGATTATTTACTTACGGAGTCCAACTGTCCCTCGATAATATATCGTTGAAGCAGAATATATAACACGATAACCGGCAATAATGCAATCACACATTCTGCACAGGCCAGCGGCACATTCTGCACAGCCCCTGCTGCCGTGTAAAAAGCTTTTCGAACCGTCATGATAACGGTCGCTTTTGTCGTGTCTGTCAGCAAGTAGGTTGGCATTGCAAAATTGTTCCAGGTTCCAACTGCTATCATAATCAGACGCGTCACTGTAACCGGCTTCAGCTGAGGCAGAATAATCTGGAAAAATGTTCGAAAAATTCCTGCTCCATCTATTGCTGCGGCTTCATCCAAATCCTTTGGAATTGAGATGATAAATGACGTGTAGAAAAACATGGTTCCCGCCATACCAATTGCGGCCGTTTGAAGCGATAACGCCCATATTTTATTAATCATATGGAATTTCACCATCAAAGAATAGGTACCTACTAACAACGACAAACTCGGTATCATCATAATACAGATGTTAAACGTTCTAAGTGCCGTAGAAATTTTTCCTCCTGCCCGGGCAAGTCCATATGCTGCCAAACCACCCAGCACAACTTCGATGACACATACTTCAATCACATACACAATAGAGTTCTTAAATCCAATAAATAAATCTGATTCAAATAACGCCTGTGCATAATTCTCAAGTGTCCATTTTTCTGGAAAATAGAGTCGCGGTGTCAAATCTGTTATGTATCGAAATGACTGGTTCAGCATTACATAGATTGGTAACAGATACAGCAGTACCAGAAAAATGGAAACTATGTAGATCCAGATTTTCACTTTTTTATTAGGGGCATACATTTTCTTCATTTTGCCCTTTTCATATGCGGTAGCTTTCATCAATATTCCACCTCCTTACTTCTCAAATACCGGTTGATCGGAACTGCAACTGCAAAAATAATCAAAAATAACCCAATTCCTACTGCAGCCGAATATCCGGCCTTTTCATCATTGAAGTAAAGCAATGAAATATAGTACGATAATGACAATGACTTCCGATTTGGTCCACCATTCGTCAACGTAACAATAATATCGTAAAGCTTAAGTCCACCTATCAGGTTTGTGATAACAGCCGTCGTAATTGCCGGCATTAACAGTGGAATATCTACTTTGAAGAATATTTGTCGCTTACTGGCGCCGTCAAGCAGCGCAGCCTCCTCATACATTTTCGGAATATTTTGTAGTCCTGCCAGATAAATCAGCATACAAAATCCCATTGCCTGCCAGCTGTTTATCAGTGTAATAATGAGTACGGAGCCCAGTCCTGTTTTCATCCAATAAATATTTTCGATTCCGATAAGGTTCAGCATATTGTTCAAGACACCATTATCGTAATTAAAAACATAATATTGAATTGCACCCATGATAACACCGGAAATCATGATTGGCATATAAAGTATCAGTCGTACAAAATTCCTTCCTTTAAACTGCTTATTTACAAACAGCGCGGCAGAAAGTCCGAATATATTCTGTAATAGCGTACTGCCAAATCCATAGATAAACGTATTAAATGTAGAGCGCCAGAATACCTTGTCTGAAAAAAGGGATATGTAATTTTCCAACCCTATAAACTTCATCTTCTGTGAGTAACCATTCCACTTAAAGAAAGATACGCGTACTGCATTTCCCAGTGGAACAATCATAAATATAAATATCAGTAAAAATGCTGGTATACTCAAAGATAACAATACCCATTTTTTCTTCTTTTCCATACCGGATCGTCCTTTCTGCCCAACTTATCTGCTGCTTATTATTCCTGTGCTGCCTCATATAAATCTGTATAATTTTCTTTTAAGTATTCAATGACTTCTGCCTTGCTTTCGTCGGACTGATCCTCGCAGAACATTCCTGCTGCAACCTGGAATACACTCCACATTCCGGATGGCATATATTTACGATCCCAAAGATTATCATAGAATACATCTGGATAATGAGATTCCATCTCTTCCATTAACTGCATACCATAAGATTTTGTAGTTTCACATGGTAAGGTACTGATTTCACCTGCTGCTGCATTAATTCCATCTGCATTCTGTGAAACATAATTTAAAAACGCTTTACATACTTCCATCTCATCCGTATCTTTCCAAATACCAAAAGATGCACCTTCACCGATACCGCAGAAACGTGCTCCGCCTTCTTTACTTGCACAGATAGGAATCATTGCCATTTTAACTTCCGGATTCTGAGCTACAACAGCTGTCTGGAAAGATGTTCCAATACCAACAACAAATGCACATTCATTTTGAGCACAACGTTCAATAACATCTGCCTGCTTGATGGTTCCACAGTCTTCATACAGATATCCGTTATCAAACCAGGTCTGTAAGTAATCTAAGATTACACCAAAATTCTGCCAGTCCCAGGTTCCGTTGAGCATTGCTTCGTTATCATTAAACTGCTCGCCTTCATAGCTTAACCAGGAACCGTTTGCATTTGCCAATGCTCCTGCTGATGTAAAGTAATTTGCTACCGGTGTATAGCCAGCTGCTTTGATTTTATCACAAGCTGCGTTAAAATCTTCCCATGTTTCAATTGCCCAGGGATCCACACCTGCTGCCTCACATACATTCATGTTTACCGCTGTTCCAAGGCAGGAACCTGTGGTCATAAGTGCATACAATTTGTCATCAGAGTCCTTGATAACGCCAAGTGCTGCATTGTTTAGCTCAGAAGCCCATGCCTCTCCGCTTAAATCTGTCAAGTATTCTTTGTAACGAATTAATGACCAGCCATGTGTCTCAAAAATATCCGGCAAATCATTGGAAGCCATTCTGGTCTTCATAGTGCTCTCATAATCATCACCATATTCATCCAATGTTACTTTTACCCCTGTTTCTGACTCAAAATCTGCAATCACCTGCTTATAAGCACTCAGTGTATCACCTGATAAATAAGTCGCGATTTCAATTGTTTTTCCTTCGAAATTTGTTCCAGCCTCCTCGGAAGCAACCTCTGTTCCTTTTGCTGAACTGTCCGGTGTTCCACTTTCCTGTGCTGTACTGCCACCACAAGCGATCAGTAATACTGAACTCGCTGCCAGGCAGATTGCCATTGCTTTCTTTCCTAATTTCCCTCTTAACATATTTTTTCCTCCTTTTATCTTAAGCGTTTCATCGCTTAATTTACACCTTCTTTAAAAAACAAATGTACATCCATCGTATGCAATTTCATATCCCTTTGGATTTTCAATTCTGCATATTTTCTCGTGTGTAAAGTTATCAAAATGTGCAAAATGATTTAATACCAATGTAGTCTTTGTGTCTATGCACTTCATTTCTGTCATTCGGTCTCTCACCTGATCCACTGCTTCAAATCCCATATGCCCCTTCTTCCAGTCTCTTGTCAACGCCGTGCAATCCAGGCTTACGAAATCAAAACGTTTTCCTTCCAGAAACTTCCAGGTAACCTCTGGGAAAATTCCCGTATCATGTGCATAAAGCAACTGCTTACCACCCTTTTTTATCAGATAGAGTAACGACTTTTCTGGTTGATTGTGGTCCGCCAGAACAGCTGTAATCTCATACCCATCTTCTGTATTGACACAATCAAATGGTTCCAACCGCTGAAATCTTACAAACTTACTTACACTGCCATCTATCCTGGCAGCCTGGCAAAACCGGCTTTCGACCTCTTCATTCCCATATACCGTCAATTTCTTATCACTTAAACCTGTTGCATAATTCTCTGTTCTCATGCAAATATCATAGGGAAAAAAATGATCATGATGGCTGTGTGTAATCAACAGTGTTTCCACTTTCCTTAAATCTAAATGATACTGCTGTGCATGGTAATTTGTGTCCGGTGGAAAGTCGAGCAACAATGTTGTATCTACTAATGCCTGACTTCTGGTTCTGATGTTTTTTCCACCCAGTTGTCTTGCCAGCTCGCATGCCTCACAGTTACAAAATAATGCGGGCCACGCTTCCGATGCCGATGTTCCATAATATGTTATTTTCATATTGTTTTACCTGTATAGTCCTTCGTACATATTTCACAAAATCTCTTTGTTTCTTTTCTTGATATTGTTATTTATACCATATTTTGATATAAATAAAAGAGAATTATGTTGTCATATTTTCATATTTTGTTGCTATTAAAAGGAGCCATTATGAGACAGAAGAATATTTGCTACTTTAGACAGAATGAATCTACAAATGAAACCGTTCACATATTAGACTGTGGCTATCATGAAACAACGCAGGGACAGCCCTCCGCGCAGACCGTCATCGACCACTATGTTTTACATTGTATTGTAAAAGTAAAAGGTACCTACCAGGTTCACAACCAGACCTGGCATCTCTCTGCCGGTGATTGTTTTCTTTTAATCCCAAACGTTCCCATCCGCTACCAGTCCGATGCATGTGAACCCTGGGTATACTACTGGATTGGCTTTGATGGCATCGATGCGTTACAGATTATACACTTGTGCAACATTCGCCGACACGCTCCGGTTCTACATTATAACCCTATCGAAGAATTAACCTCCATGATTCAGCCGCTTATTTTTCTCAACTCAGCTTCTACCTCTGACTGCTATACAGCACTCAGCCAGTTTTATGGCATATGTGCCAAGCTGATACAGCACAACCAAAATATAAAGCCACTGTCCCGAAAAGAATATTACGTAGCACAGGCAATCTCTCTCATTCAAGATTCCTACTATACGGACATCACGGTTCAAAGTGTTTCCGATACAATCGGTCTGGACCGCACATACCTGTACCGGATATTCAAAGAAATCAGTGGTATACCAATTCAACAGTATATAGCAAATCTCCGTTTAAAGCGAGCCTGCTCCTTTTTAGCGGACACCACACTGTCTTTCTCGGAAATTGCATATTACTGCGGTTATACCTCTGAGCAGTATTTTTCTATGGCTTTTAAGAAGAGTACTGGATTCTCACCCTCTGCCTATCGAAAAAAACATTTAGCGACAAAGGAGTAATCTAAATCCGGTTTTCGCGTACCATTATGTACATATTGAGTTGCTTGTGTTATACTTTTATTCATAGCATGAGCCTCCGGAAGTATGATTGTTTTTGGACAACTCAATTATACCAAAGCCAGATGGTTTCATGCTATTTTTATGCCAGTTATTATT
>ERZ780157.3430-NODE-3430-length-13273-cov-3.406189_pt1 | contig 13273 bp, 6 predicted proteins | sample MGYA00511169_ERZ780157 | MGnify/ENA primary metagenome ERZ780157 (study PRJEB29588, sample SAMEA1965149) | human gut metagenome | biome: human gut; feature: human-associated habitat; material: faeces | place: Denmark | collected 2008/2010 ... | reverse complement strand
TGGCGTATTGCCCGTCAAGAGTTTCGTATCTTTCATCGGACAGCTTGCCGAGGGCGTTGTCCTCATAAATTTTGCAAGCAAGCGTTTAGGTATTTCGAGGTTGACGGAAATGCCGACGTAGTGTGCGTGGATGTCGTACACACGGATCTATCGGAACGAACTACTTTTTTGTGTAGTAACGGCGTACTCAATTGGCTTTACTCGGCTTACAAACGCACGCAACTAATCAATATGCATGACGGGTTCCCGTCGGACTGTCCGCACAGGGAGCGACTTGGCTACACGGGCGACGGGCAAATTACCGCGTCGGCGGCAATGACGATGTTTGAAAGCGAGGCATTTTACCGCAAATGGATTAGCGACATTTGCGATTGCCAAAACATCGACAACGGACACGTACAACATACCGCTCCGTTTTACGGTGGAGGTGGCGGTCCTGTCGGTTGGGGCGGCGCAATAGTGCAAGTGCCGTATGCGTTTTACCTTCATTACGGGGACAAAACGTTTGTGGAACAAGTCTTTCCGTATATGCAAAAATGGGTAAACTACATTGTTTCTCGTACGGAAGATGGGCTTGTATGCTGCGAGGAAAGCGGCGGTTGGTGCCTTGGAGATTGGGCAACGTTAGACGTTACGATTCCGCAAGAGTACGTCAATACGACACTGTTTGTCGTAATGCTTGACAAAATGCGGTTTCTTGCCGAACAAATCGGGAGAAATGATGTTGTTAGAGAGTTGTGTAAAATGCAGTCCGAGTACCGAAAAAGTATTACGTATCGCTTTTTTGACAACAAAACGGGCAATTTTTGTCAAGGCGTACAAGGGGCGGACGCATTTGCGCTAGCAGCGGGTTTGGGTGACAAACGTACGCTGGCGAGACTTGTGGAACGGTATACGGCGGACTGTCGTTTTGACACGGGGTTTATCGGCACGTATGTACTTGTCGAGCAACTGATCGCCCATGACCAAATCAATTTGGCATATGATTTGCTGACTTCTGTCAAAAAAGGCTCGTTCGGATACTTGAAAAAACGCGGTGAAACGACTATATGGGAGTATCTTGACACAAAGTGGTGTTCGCATGCTCACCCGATGTTTGGCGGCGTGTCGGAGTTTTTGCTTAAAACTTTTCTCGGCTTTCCCGACGGCGAGTATGACAAAACCGTGGTATTGCAACCGAAGTTTCCGCGCAAGTTGCGCCGCGCCAAAGGTAGTGCATTGTACGACGGAAAGATTGTGGAAGTGGAGTGGAGAAGAATAAAAAACACAATACGTTACAAAGTTTTCGTTACCGAAGGGCTGAATGTAAGTGTGGTATACGGCAATGACATTACACAATTACAGGCAGGTGAAAACGAGATTTGTGTAGAATTGTAGGAAGTATAATAAAATGAAAACAATCAAACTTGTAAATAAAATAATCGATGTGGAAAAATCCAAGGTTATCTACAATAAGCCGCTTGATGAAAATTGGCAAGACGATTGGCAAGTAATGGCAGGCAAATGGAGCGTTGAGGACGGATGCCTTGTCGGTGTGGAACGTGGTAATAAAGGCGGAGTTTTGTTTTTCAAACAACGTTTCGACGGAGTCAATGTAATGTTGACTTGTAAAATCAGTACGATTTTGCCCTCGACAAGAGACGTGAACGGGATATTTTGCGCTGAGTGGGATGACAAATCCGACTATTTGGGAGACTACTATGTTTGCGGACTTAACGGCTGGTATGACGACAAGGCAGGCATAGAGGGTTGCAAAGTAGGCGTGGGTGACTTTTGCGGTATGTCGGAGACAAGCTACAAGTATAAGGCGGGCGAGGAAATAGAGTTTACTTTCGGCGCAATCGACGGTCATTGTTGTAGACGATAAACTGGTTGCCGAACACCTTGACGGTATTTTGAAACTTAACAAAGGACATATCGGTTTTTCCCCGTACTGTACAATGCTTAAAATACACGACATCGTAATTCGGGAAATATCCTATGTCAACAATCAACAACATTACGAACCGGAGTTTTAAGAGCAGTACGATTGACGTCGTTTACTAAGCTAACTGTAGTACTGGTAACATTGGAAAGGACAAACCGACAGAGGCGTCGTTGATTTATCTGAGCAATTTTACCTTAGTGACAACTGAATTAAACAAAATGAAATATTTACTTAAAAATAATCGCGACGGTCAAAAAGCAATATACAAAACGTCGGTTGACGTTACGCAAAACCAACGTTATATAAACTTTACCTTCGATGCGGAGAATACTCAATACTACTGTCCGTTTGACAACTACAACGACATTCACTCTTGCGGCGACGCGGTAGAAGTTATTATCGGAATAGACGACGAGCGAAAAACCTACTACGAATTGGAAGTAAATCCCAACAACGTAAAAATGCTTGCTAAAATGACGGTAACGGAACTTGATGACGAAGGCGGAGCAAAGTTGAAGATCGATTTTGTGGACGAAAAAGATTGCTTCTTTCAGTCGGACGTACGGCATACGGCTAACGGATATATTGTCGATATTTCGATAGACAAGACGAAACTCAACATGCCGCTTGACAAAATATATTTTAACGCTTATCGCTTGGAAACCGATGGCGGCGAGATGGAAAAACATTTGTTTGCGCTCAATCCTACTATGTGCGGAAAATTTCACGTGCCGACACGTTACGTGATGTTGCTTGACTATCTGGCAGGGGTGTAAAAAAATAAGAAGGAACAAACATGAAAAAAATCGTATATTTGCCACTAGATGAAAGACCATGCAACAACACTTTTTGCCAATTTCTCACACAGGATAACGACGAAATAAATTTGGTTTGTCCGCCGTTGTCGATACTCGGACTTAAAAAGAAGCCCGCAGACTATCAAAAAATTTCAACGTTTTTGATCGAACAATGCGCTGATGCCGACTACTTGATACTTGCCGTCGATATGTTGTTGTACGGAGGATTGGTTCCGTCAAGATTGCATCATATGGACGTGGCAGAAGTTTCGTCGCGCATCGAAACAATCAAAACAATCAAGAACAATAACCCCAAATTGAAGATTTTTGCCTTTTCGCTTGTAATGCGTTGCCCGACATACTCCTCTTCAGACGAAGAACCGGACTATTACGAACAATACGGCGAGCGAATTTTCAAGTACGGAGTCAACGAACATAAGTACCTTGACGGCTTGATCGACAAGCAACAGTATTTGTCGCAGAAAGCCATGTTAAACGTACCACAAACAATAATTGAAGACTACACTAAACGGCGTAGCGTAAACATCGAGATACTTACCGAAGTGCTTAAACTTGTCGGCGACGAAATAGACGAGTTTGTCATTTTGCAGGACGATTCCGCGCCATACGGCTACACTGCGCTTGACCAACGCGTTGTAAAAAAATGTCTTAGCGACAACAATATAGACATTGATATCTATCCCGGGTCGGACGAGGGTGGCTTGACGTTGCTTGCCAGAGTGTTGACAAAAATCAAAGGTTACTCACCCAAGATTTGTCCCGTCTATCCCCAATCGGAGTGCAAGAACGTTATTCCGTTGTTCGAGGACAGAGCGGTGTACAAGAGCATAATTGCACAGATAGAAAGCGCAGGTTGCGTAGTTTCCGACGAAAATGATGCCGACATTTATTTGTTTTGCAATTTGCCGGTTGGACAAATGCTGGACTTTTGCAGTTTGTATATCGGCAAGTCAAACGGCGTCGACAATGTCGCCGGCAAGCAGTACATCGATCGCGATTTACCCAAATTTGTTTCAAAACTTACCAAACTGCATGCTATGGGCAAGGCGGTTGCCATTGCCGACATAGCTTTTGCCAACGGAGGTGACATAGAATTTGCCCGCATGGTTTCCGAGTCGGTGGGATTAATGAACATCGCAGGTTACGCAGGGTGGAACACCTCGTCCAATACGTTAGGCACGGTTATTTGTCAGGCAGTGTTTTACAACTTTTTCAAAGACACGCCTACGCATCGACGTTTTACCGCCGAACGTGTGTACGAGGATATTGCCTATTGCTCTCACGTCAGAGGTGATGTTACCGCAAACGAGTTGCCGAAACTTGGTTACAACTACTTTGATGTCGGCGAACAACGCGGCAAAGTGTCCGACATGGTGGCGCACAATTTAGACAAATTTATCGAAGATAATCTTCCTGAAATACACGACGGATACATAATTGTCGACTGTTACATGCCTTGGAGCAGAATGTTCGAAGTCGGCATTACGGTAAAGGAAAGAACGTGATTGTGGGCGCAAAAAATACAACGGTATAAGAATTTTTTATCAGCGGGCATTGCTTGACGACATGATTTTACTTCACTACAAGCTCGACCACAAGTGCGTGCTGAAAAATGTTCTTAGCGACGACACTGTGCCTCATACAAAAAAGTCTCGTTGTGGAGGGACTTGCATCACATTTAGAGAAGCTTTATTTTGTGAAACCTGTTGCTTGACTCGCTTATTGAAAGAGATTTGCCGCAACTGCTTTAAAATCTATATATACGGAAGGGAAAATGACAGAACAGAAACTTAACCAAGATTGGACATTGGATTACGACGGAAAGAAATTGCCTGCCGTTGTGCCGGGCGACATTACATTGGACTTGTGGCACAACAACATAATATCAAACCCGTACTTTGGCATGAATCACAAGGAGTTGCATTGGATAATCAATCGCGACTTTGTGTATGAAATAAAATTCGATGTATCCGACGAGATGTTTGACAACCAAGAAATCTTGTTGGAATTTGACGGTATCGATACATTTGCAGACATCTACCTTAACGAAAGATTTTTGGGGCATACTCAAAATATGTTTTTGAAGTATTCCTACTCGGTAAAAAGCTATCTTAAAAAACACGGCAACGTACTGAAAGTAAAAATGTTGTCCACAGGCAAAGTGATGGACAATATAGATGTGGGTGAATACTATGGAGTATTCAACTTAAAGCGTTTGTTTATACGTAAGGCTCAGTGTCATTTCGGCTGGGACTGGGCTCCCGATATGCCCGGTTACGGTATTTGCGGCGACGTCAAACTGCTCGGAGTGGCAAAAAAACGCATTAGCGACGTGCATTATCGTGCTTATAACGACGGAAACCTGAGCATTTTTGTGGACTTGAACTACACCGTGCGCGAGTACATGGATGAAAACAAGCAGATTAGACAGTGCGATCCCGAGTGCGCTAACGATACTATTCGCTGTACCGTGGCAAAACGGCCCGACCGCCCTCTTGACAAAGACAATAGCATTGTTTTGGAAACGAAAGTCACGGGGGAGAAAAACTTTGTCAACTTTACGATAGACAATCCCGAGTTGTGGTGGCCTAACGGTTACGGAAAGCACCCGTTGTACGAGTACAAGACGGAATTGATTAGAAACGGCAAAACGGTGGACGAGCGTAGGGGAAAGTTTGCTTTTAGGGAAGTCGAGCTTTGCCAAGAACCGTTCGACCAAACGCACATGCAATACCGTTTGAAGATCAACGGTCAAAAAGTGTTTGTAAAAGGTAGCAACTGGGTACCTGCCGAGTGCTTTATCGGTGGCATACAAACGGAGAAATACCAACGTCTTGTCGATCAAGCCGCACAGGCAAATTTCAACATGCTGCGTGTTTGGGGTGGCGGACTGTACGAAAAAGACGCATTTTACGACATCTGCGACAGTCGCGGTATCATGGTGTGGCAAGATTTGATGTTTGCATGCTCGGATATTCCCGAAGACGACCAAGAGTTCGTGGATATGTGTCAAAAGGAAGTGGTCTACCAAGTCTGCCGACTGCGTAATCATCCCTCGCTTGTTTATTGGTGCGGAGGCAACGAAAAAACAGGATCGTACGGGCTGAAAATAACCAAGGGGGATTATTTTGTCGACGTTATTATGCGCGGTACCGTGGACAACTACGACGGCACTCGTCCGTATGCGCGACAAAGTCCGTGTTCGCTGACCGATGTGGGCAACGACGCGACCTCAGGCGAATGTCATGCAGGCAGTTACGAAAGCAGTCTTTTTTTAGGCGTACTAAATTACCGCAACAATGTCAGTATGTCGGGCGTTCCGTTTGTGTCGGAGTGTGCCAATATGGGACCGAGTTCGATGGAGGCATACAAACGAATGTTTCCGACAGACAAGTTGTGGCCGATGAACGATTACTGGCGTGACCGATTGATGGACAATCCGTATTCCGCGTACAAAATGCCTTTCTGTGAGCGGCAGTTGCTTTACGCCGACACCTTGTACGGCAAGAGTGACACGCTAAGACAGTTTATTGCAAAGGGCATGACAACCCATGCCGAATCGATGCGTGCGGAGATCGAGTTTGCTCGCGCCAATTCGGCTTGCGGCGGTTTCATGAATTGGATGTACAGCGATATTTGGCCGTCGGCAACGTGGGCGGTGGTAGATTACTACTGCGAGCCGAAACAAGCCTACTACCAAATGATGCGTAGTTTTGCCCCCGTAACGGTAACGTTTGTTCAAGACGAGCAAAAACGTTTGCAACTTGTATTGCTTAACGACAGCCGCAAAAAACTGTCTTGCAATGTAAATTACGGCATGCGTACGTTGACGGGCAAAACGTTGTGGCAAAAATCCGTCACTTTGGTTGCGGACAGCGGTTTAAGCGCAACGGCGGAAGTCGTCGAAGAATACAGCAAGCACGATTGTTACTTGTTTGCCGAATACGTAATCGACGGCAACAAACACAGCGTCGTATTTTCCTACGACATGTGGCACTCCTGTAAGTTTGCAAGCGACTACGTTTACACGGTGGAAAAACAAGACGGTTGTTACGCCGTAACAATCAAGGCAAATCAATTTGCCAAAGGCGTCACCCTTCGAATGACGGACAACTACAAATTTACTTACTCGGACAATTACGTCGACTTGCAAGCGGGGGAACAAACTACGCTGTATATATACGGCGCCAACGAAGAGGATATTGTCTCGCTTGAAGTGACGGATTTTGCAAACGAAATAAAGTAATCGGGGTAGTGATCTATCGGTAAAATCGTTGACGGAAGCTGACATATTCGACGAAATTCCGTCCTCGGTTTGCGAAGTACAATTTGCCGCCACAGTAAAAATCCGACTTAATATTGTCGGTAACGTTTGGAATGTTTTTTGGTATTTGTCACTAAAATTTACATACGTACAATGTTTTTTACGACAAAACTATTTGAAACAACGGATCTTACGCATTGGAAGACGGACAGCAATGCGAAAAATAAAATCAGATCAGGAGGTAAAAATGAGAAGGATACTTAAAGCGTTGATTCTTGTATTGACCTTGTCGGTAGTGCTTGCGGCATTTACCGCTTGTGATATTACAAAGGAAAAAACAACGTTGGAAACGCCGACGATTGCTTCACAAGTATATACCGGAAGCAAACTCGTTGCCGCTGTTCCCGACAACGACGGTTACAAGGTCGAAAGTAACGAAGGCGGTACGAATGTCGGCGAGTATGACGTCGTATTGACACTTACCGATGCGACCAAGTACGAGTGGGCAACGCCCGACAGCGACGACGCCACAAGAGTTACCGTAAAATTTGCGGTAACAAAGGCTACTAACGAAATTACTTCGTTGGAGCTTGAAAGTTGGAGTTACGGCGAAAACGCCAAGACGCCTGTTGCCAAGGCAAAGTTCGGTACGCCTACATTCTCTTACGGCACGACAGCGGACGGAATGTTCACCGACGCGGTACCCACTGCGGCAGGTAAATACTTTGTCAAGGCTACCGTTGAGGCTACTGCCAACTACGACGGAGCGGAAAAAATCGCCGAATTCAAGATTGCCCAAGCGGCGGCTACCGTTACGACGGCTCCGCAACCGGTGGCTAACCTCGTGTATACGGGCGAAGAACTTGCGCTCATTACGGAAGGTGTCGGTAGCGGCGGAACAATGCAGTACAAAACGGGTGTAGACGGCACTTGGTCGACGGAATTACCCAAGGCTACAAACGCAGGCGAATACACGATTTACTACAAGGTACTTGGGGACGACGATCACAGCGATTTTGTCACGGAAGAAGGTATTACCGTTACGATAGCCAAAGCAAACGCACAATTTACAACGGAACCGATTGCCAACGCTAATCTTACATATAGCGGTAGTCAATTGAATCTTGTTGTAGCAGGCGTTGTCACAAACGGTACTTTGGAGTATAAACTCGGTGACGGCGATTGGTCGGAAAATATACCCACGGCTGTCGATGTCGGCAACTACAAGGTCTTTTACAGAGTAGTTCCCTCGGACAGTGACAATTACAACGGGATAGAGCAAAAGGAATTGAACGTTTCCGTCGTTAAGGCGCAAAACGAAATAACTACGTTGTCTATTGAAAATTGGACTTACGGCGAAAGTGCCAAGATGCCCGTTGCTACAGCAAAATTCGGCACGGCTGAATTTGGTTACAGCAACGCCGCCGACGGTGAGTTTTCCGCAAACGTGCCTACAAACGCAGGAAAATATTTTGTTAAGGCTACCGTAAAAGGCACAAACAACTACGACGAGGCGACAAAGACAATTCCGTTTGAAATTGCCAAGGCTATGGCTCAAACGACGGCACCTACGGCAAAAACAGGCTTGACGTACAACGGCGAAAATCAACCTCTTGTAAACGCAGGCAGTGCGACGGGCGCAACCGTAAACTACAAGCTTGGCGACGGCGAGTATTCCGAGACGATCCCTGCGGCAACAAATGCGGGCGAATACAAGGTGTACTACAAGTTTGTAGCTAACGCCAACTACGTCGTAGACGAAACGGAAGTTCAATTGACAATTACGATTGCCAAGGTGCAAAACAAGATCGATTTTTCCGTTGAAGGTATTACGGTGCATTGTTGCGAAACAGTTCCCGATCTTGTTGCTACTGCAACAAACGGAGAAGTTACGTTCACCTATTCGCTTGACGGAACGAGTTACTACACGAGAGAGTTTTTGGACAGTATCAGCTTTGCTTTTGAATACGGCAAGACCTACTACGTCAAGGCGAGCGTAGCCGAAAGCGACAATTACACTTCGGCGGAAACGATACAGACTGTAATTCCTCAACATAAGTTTGAACAAACGGTAAACGACGGTGTTACTACCACGGCTTGTGTATGCGGTCAAAAAGAAGTAACTGGTACATTGTTGACGAAACAAATAGTCGATCAAAATGCCGACATTGTCGAAGGTACGGTTAAGGCGCAAACAGGCAACTTGGATTTGACAACGATCGGTTACAACGGAAACGGCGTAGTAAATCTTTCCATAGATGAAAAAGCGTACTCTTATATCGCACAAAACGGTGTTGTGAAACTTTCCGACAATTTGCCATTGAGTGTCTATGGCGAAAAGTTGATTTCCGTCAGTATAAACGACGGCAAGGCTGTTTACAACGTTAATGTCAACGCACTAATTGTCACAAAAACAATTACCAATGCAGCCGAATACGCAAACTGGATCAATATTGCCAAGGCTTGTGAAGAAAGCGCAACGCTTTGGGGCGGTTATTTCCGCTTGGGCGCAAATATTACGACAACGTCTATGGTGATGTTTAATCGTGGTGCAATCGACGGAAGCGAAGGCTTCAAGGGCGTGTTTGACGGATGCGGCTACACAATAGACGGACTTAATAGAAGCAGTTGGGACTACAATGCATTTGTTACAACTATGACAAACACCGGCGTACTTAGAAACATTGCTTTTACCAATGTCAAGATTACGGGCGAAGGCAATTTCCTTACGTCAGGCGGCAAGGGTACTATTGAAAATGTATTTGTGCAGTATGCCGTTATTTCCGTAGGTAGTCCGTACAACGGAACAATTGCCAACCAACAAGAAGGCTGTGCAATGCGTAATGTTTTTGTCGACGCAAGCAAAGCGGCGGTCAGCGGAAAAGGCGCACAATTTAGAATTTTGACATCGGGTACATCAAGCGGCTTTGGCGGTGTGTTCGGCATTTGTCCGTCGGAAAACTACACGCCGAGCCAAGCTATCGGGGACAGAGGTAACAATTACAGTGCTATTGCATATTTTGAAACCTTTGCCGAACTTAAAGCAAAAACGGAAACACAATCGGTTTTGTCCGCTTGGAACGACAATGGATTTTGGATTGTCAAGGACGGCGTCCCTATGCCGAAAAACCTCACTGTTACCGCATTGAATTTGGGTGCGAAAGATATTGATCTTGACGTGATGGTTGACGGCGACAATGTCAGTCTTAACGACAGCGCGGTTACATTCGATTGCTTTGCGATCGGTTTCGATTTCGCGCAAGCGGTTTCGTTGACAATGGACGGAAACAACGTCGAATTTGCCGAAGGCGATGTCACCGTTAGCGGTGGCGTGCTTAGCATCAAGCGTTCAATATTCGGTTTTGCCTACGGCGAAAAGAATATCGTAATTACCGATGTAGACGGAAAAACAATTACCGTTTCCGCTACGCTTGTTACAAAAACATTGATGAATGCGACGGATTACGCAAATTGGATCAAGATTGCCAATGCTTGTGAAAATGCAAATCAGATTTTGGGTGGCTACTTCAAATTAGGTGCCAACATTACATCCGAAACAATGGTAACGTTTGATCGTTACGATGTAGACGGTGTATATGGCTTTAGGGGTGTATTTGACGGTTGTGGTTACGCAATAGACGGACTGACGGCAACGGGTAACGCATTTATAAGTTGCATGACCAAAGACGGTGTGTTGAGAAATATTGCATTTACCAATGCAAAGATTGCAGGGGGAAGTAACTTCCTTTGCTCAGGCGGACTTGGTACGATAGAAAACGTTTACGTACAATATGTGTCCATTGCCGCAGGTACCGACAACAACGGAACAATATACAATCATTGCAGAAACGACCTCGACGGCGGAAAAATTACCGGCGTGTTTGTGGATGCCAGCCAAGCTACTCTTTCGGGTACTGGCTCTAAGTTTAGACTGCTTGGCGGAAACAGCACGGGTTACAACGGAATGTTTGCCGTGTGTCCCGATGGTTACACCCTTACGCAAGCCCGTGATACGGGAAGTTTTGCCGATCACGCGGTCAGTGCGTTTGCAACTTTCGACGATTTGAAAAACAATTCCACAACGCAAAGCGCACTTGCCGCTTGGAGTAGCGTTTACTGGACAATCGTCGACGGAATCCCGACATTCGTAACAAAATAACATTTTGCAATAAAAGTGGTTTTGCAGAAAGCGGAAAAAAGTTTTTGCAAGGATAACTAACTTGCAGTCATGCAGTAAAAAATCGGGCGGTAGCGTATTGCTATCGCCTGTATTTTGTCTACCGTATTAAAATGTATGTCGTTTTATTGAAATTGAAATTTGTCCGACAATAAAACTCTTTTTTGCCGTGCGTCCTTGCTTGACGGTTGGGCGGTTGTATGTTACAATTTTTGCTATGAATGCTTACGACTTTGACGATACGATATATCGCGGCAACAGTTTCCGTCGCTTTTTCGGTTACTGTTTGTTGCGGTTGCCATACCTTTTGCTGTACCTGCCCGTGATTGTCCTTGCGGTGCTTTTGCGCGCGGTGCGGCTGCTAGACAAAAACAAATATCTCACGTGGCTGGGAGCGTTTATCGTGTTTGTGCCGCATGTCGAGCGATATGTGTGCGGTTTTTGGGATAAGGAACTTTGCCGCATAAAGCCTTGGTACATTGCCGCTAAACGTCCCGACGACGTGGTGGTGTCGGCATCCCCCGCCTATCTAATCGACGAGGCGTGCAAGCGTTTGGGCGTTGTTTCCGTCGCCACTCGCACAAATCCGCGCAGCGGCAAAATCGACGGAGTGCATTGCTACGGCGCGGCCAAAGTAAAGCGTTTTGCCGAAATCTACCCCAAAGTCACGCCAGAGGCGTACTACTCCGACAGTTGGTCGGACGAGCCGATGTTTGCCTTTTGCAAAGCAGGTTTCCTTGTCAAAGGCGACAAAATTACGCAAGTTTATGTCGACGGCGGCAAAATCGTCGGCGCAATATAGCGTTGGCACAAACTGTCGCAAATCGTATCGACCGTGCGTGCGCTTTGCACAATTACTTGCATGCTACACTGCGCAATACTTAATTTACACACATGCGTGTGAGTACGACCCCGCGCAAACAAACAGCAACAATGCCGTTCGAGTATTCGAGCGGTATTTTTTAGTGCCTTTCGGCTGTGCGCCATGACAAAGCGTGCGCCTAGCTTGCCTGCAACAACACAAACTTCATATTCTCCGTTGCCCGATGTACCGTTTCGTTACCGATTTTGCAATTAAATCGGCAATTTGCCACGGTTTTGCACACGAGGTCGCAAACTTTTGTATAATGACGTCGTGAAAACGCAAAATGCGCTTGTTTGCTAGCGGCAGTCGCTCGATTGCCGACAAACGAAACAAACAAACGAGATGGAGGATGTATGAACAAATCTGTCAAAACAATTGCATTGCTGTGCTTGCTTGCATTGACGATAGTGTTGCCGTGCGTGTTTGGGCGCGTTGCCTTGGCGGAGCACGAACACGACTTTTCTTCGGGACGGTGCGAGTGTGGTGCGGCAAAGATAGAAGCGGAAAGCGGCACGGTGGACGGCACTCCGCAAACAGGCTCGTCCACGTTTATGGAAAACGAACTTCCGACTGCTTCGGGCGGACTTTGCGTTGGGTATTGGGGCGAGCACTCCGACAACACGCTAAGCGTTGCTTTCAATCTCGACAAGGACGTGGCAAACGCCAAAATAGAGTTGACCCTTGCTATTGCCATGGTTACGTTGGACGGCGACGTGCCTCGCAACAGCCAACCTACCGACAGCTTTGACGGCGCAAGTTGGTTCGGCTTCAAGGTAAACGGCAAGTACTACGGCTTTGAAAGCGGCGAAATCCCCGACAACGACGGCAGTTACGAAAATTGGGGTACGGTGGTAAGCTTTGCATTGCCGCTTAAAGTCGGCGCAAACACAATCGTGTTGGAAGCCAACCCCGACAACCGTTTCAACTTCGACTACTTTGTGTTGGATATCCCGTCGGACGTTACGGCGGAGTACGTCGAGGCGGACACAACCAAGCCGCAAATCGGCGTAATATCCGTCAGTCCTTACAAGCCGTTTTGTGGAGAAACGGTGCAAGTAGGTTATGTTGCTACCGACAATGAAACCGCGGAAGACAAACTCACGGTAAATGTAGCAATGTACTACAACTACAAAAAGAGCGGTTCGCGCGCATTGCAAGCCGACGACCAAGGCAACTACATGCCGACAAAACCCGGTACGTACACGATTGTTGTTACCGTCAC
>ERZ780157.3418-NODE-3418-length-13290-cov-6.143710_pt1 | contig 13290 bp, 12 predicted proteins | sample MGYA00511169_ERZ780157 | MGnify/ENA primary metagenome ERZ780157 (study PRJEB29588, sample SAMEA1965149) | human gut metagenome | biome: human gut; feature: human-associated habitat; material: faeces | place: Denmark | collected 2008/2010 ... | reverse complement strand
AGGGGTGTGGGGAAAACTTCTCTCGAGAAGTTTTCCCCACAAACAAGAAAACACAGTCATTTTACGCTAACGAAGCTTTTGCTCAAAAGTCCCGCTCCCTCCCCCTGTTTATACATCCTACTTTTTATTCCACCACAACGGTTGAGAGCGTGTTGGGGAGCATTTCGACGTACCAATGGGTGTCACCCTCAAAAATCTGCACCTGACGCTTGGTGCTGTCGCGATTGACCAGCACGTAGACGCGGCTACCGTCGGGATTCTCGATCAGCGAAGCATGCAGAGGCATCTCGTCCTTGGGAAAACGGAACACGCACGATACGTTGTCGGAAATCTCCAGCCCCATCACCCTCGCGCCCTTCTGCATGAATTTTGCGATATGGCGGAAGGTCTTGTACTGTCCGCTATAACTCAACGCACCGCTCACGCTGTTGCGCGTTACGAGTCCGCCGCAGAAATAGGGACCAACGTTTGGTCCACCCGTTTCGTCGAGCATGAGGTTCCAGCCCGTGAACGAGGCGAAGCCCTCGTTGAGCGTTTTGGACATCATGATGCCCCATTTGCACCAATCGACGCCGTAGTTGTCAAACAAGCGCGGTCCGCCCTCGGTGAAATGCATCTTGAGCTGCGGATATGCCTCGCGGAGTGCGCGAGTTTGCTCGATGCTCCCGCGATAATAGTGAAACGCCACGCCGCTGCACGCCTCTGCGAGCGTGGGGTACGTGTCGAGCATCCATTGCGGGCGAAGATAGTTGTCAAAATTGTAATCGTACATCCAAATTCCAACGTCTCCAAGCCCGTGCTCGTCGAGCTTGCGGCGCAGAACCGAAATATACGCCGCCTCAATATCGGGATGCCAGATGCAGGCAGGCATTTGTCCGTGCTGCTGGGTCTCGGGCTCATTCTGCGGCGTGAGTGCCGCGATCTTGATGCCGCATTTTGCGTATTCCTCAATAAAGCGCACGATATAGTCGGCATAGCAATCCACAAACTCGGCACGCATATAGCCCCCGCAAAGGCTGCCGCCCGTTTTCATCCATCCGGGAGGGCTCCAGGGAGACGCATAGAGATAGAGATCGGGGTTGACCTCGAGAATTTCGCGGATCATGGGAATGATATAGGCACGGTCGCGGTCAATCGAGAAATGCTCGAGCGCGATATCGTTTTCCACGTCATCGTAGGAATATAGCTCGGCGGAATAGTCGCTCGCACCGATCGAAAGGCGCGCAACCGAGAGCCCGATACCCTCCTTGCCGTAGATTTCCTCCAGAAGCGCGCGGCGCGCGGCAGGCTCCATCAGCGAGAGGTTATAGCAGGAGCTGCCCGTAATTGCAACGCCAAAGCCGAGAAAATCGCGCGAAAGGACCTCCCCCGTCTTTCGCAGCTCGCATGCGCCGCTCATTTTGACGGCGGGATAAACGGGGTGCGTGACAAAGTCCAGCCCCTCGGTGGTGAGATACTGTGTAATCTTCATTTATTATCTTCTCCTTTGAATTTGATACGTAGAAAATGCAATACCTTGCCCGTCTCACAGATTGATCAGCAGCAACGCCGCAAAGGCAAGGAGCAGACCGATCACGCTCGACGCGCGCGGCTTTTCGTGAAAGCAAACCGCCGCCATCACGGTGCTCAGCAGCAGAGCACCGCCCTGATTGAGCGGATAGAGCTGGGTTGCAGTGAGAAGCCCCGCCGCCTTGGTTTTGAAAAAGGAATGGAGATAGAGACAGAGCGCCATCACGAAAATATAGCCAAGCAGCGCGGGCGGCAGCTTTTCACGCAGCGTGCGGCGGTGCGCAGACTCGGAGATTTCCGCCCCTCGCGTTGTCCTTTTGCGCTCGATGAGCCCAAGGGTCACGTAAAAGATCAGGAGCGTGATTGCCGAAAACAGATAGGTGTAGAACTGAAACACCGCAACGGGCACCTCGGAAAAGCGGTTTACAAACCATTTTTGCGAGAAATCGGTTAGTCCCGTGGAGGCTCCGCAAAGCACGAGGAGCAGGATGGCGCCCACCGTGACGCTTCCCTTGACCGAGCGCTGATAGGAGCACATCAGGATCACAGCTCCAACCAAAATGACAAATCCGATGCCTTGACGAAGCGTGACCGCCTCCCCGAAAAAGCCCCAGCTGAGCAGAATGGCGATCATCACGCCGAGCATCAGGAACACATCAACGAACATGTACGCGCCGCGACGGACCGAAAGCAGCCACGTAATCACGAACACCGAGGTGGTGATGCCCGAGACTGCGGTGACGAGCAGCATCTCACCGCTCACGGCAAGCGAGGCAAATGAGCCCCCAAAGCCCAGCATCGCGCATCCGAACAAAATGCAAAGCAGCATGCGGATCAGATTGATCAGCATCGAGTCCCGAAACTCGGTCACGTATCCGCTCGAGCGCTTTCCGCAGTAGCCCTTCGTCACGCCGCACAAAAGCGCAGCAGCCAAAAATAAATATCCCATTTCTTCATCCTCTTTTCACGGATCAGAATTCCATATTTTATTATAGCAACTCCCTGTGCGATTGTAAATAGGAAATTCTGCGAAAAGGATGGACTTTTCTCTAAAATTATGATATAATAACCTAAAAAGGTGATTGAATCGAACGGAGGCGCGAGATGATACGAACCTTGTCACTTTCAGAGCTTGAGCGTGAGGGCTGCCGCGGCGAGGTATTTGACTGCCATCGCCAGATCTGGAAAAACGGCAGCGTTTGGCTGGGAAACAAAATTGAACCGCGCCGCTCCGACGGGCTCGTTCTGGTCTGCTCTCCCCTGCGCGTTTATTTTCGCACAGACGATGGCGTGGCACTCACCGCAACGCAAGGGGATGCGGTGTATATTCCGCGCGGAACCTGCTACACCGTCGAATTCCGCGGCGGCGGCTTTGATCCCGATACCTACACCGTGAATTTTGCTCTGCACGATGCAAGCGGACGCGAGGTGCGGCTGGCGGAGCAGCTTTCGCTCGTGGCATCGGGTGCCTCGCCCGACTGTCGACACGCCGCATCCGAATTGCGTCTGCTTTGCCTAGATCCGCGCGGCAACCGCCTGCGCCGTCAGGCACGCCTGTTCGACCTGCTCGCGTCTTTGTCCGATTTCGAGCTTTTTCGGTCGGAGGATCACGCAACGATCTACAAGGGCGTGCGTCTGCTCATCAGCGAATGGGACCGAAACGAAAAAATGGAGCGTTATGCCGAGGTTTGCAGGATCAGCGAGAGCGGCTTTTACCGCCATTTCAAGGAATGGGCAGGGGTATCTCCCAACGAATACCGCACGAACATGCGCATCGCGGCGGCAAAATCCATGCTGCGCAACAGTGCGATCAGCATTCGCGAGATTGCCGAGCAGGTGGGCTTTCCCGACCCCTATTATTTCAGCCGATGCTTCCGACGGGCAGTTGGAATGTCGCCTCGCGCCTACCGCGAATCGCAAAAATTCGATTGAAATGTTCAAAAGGCTTGACAAACCAAGTGCAATATTGTAAAATAGCCTTGTCCGATCGGACGCGAGCCGTCCGACATTCAACCGTCATCAAAAACATTCATAAAAAAGGAGATTTGACATGCCAACAGTAGATATGCCGCTCTCAAAGCTGAAGGAATATCAGGGAATCAACCCCCGCCCAGCCGATTTCGACGAGTTTTGGGATCGCTCGATTGCCGAAATGAACGCCATCGACCCCGAAGCGCAGTTTATCCCCTATCCGCTCGAATCCAAGATCGCCGATTTCTTTGAGCTGCGCTTCAAGTCGACCAAGGGCGCCGAGATCTATGCAAAATTCGCACGTCCCAAGAATATCGACGGCAAGGTGCCCGCCGTGCTGCGCTTTCACGGTCTCTCGGGTGACGGCGGTCATTGGGCGTCGCTCCTGACCTACGCCTCGCAGGGATATTGCGTTGCCTCGCTCGACTGTCGCGGTCAGGGCGGCGTTTCGCAGGACGTTGGCGGCGTTGCGGGAACCACCTACACCACGCCCTTCACCCGCGGTCTCGACGGTCCCCCCGAGGGGCTGCTCTGCCGCGATCTCTTTCTCGACACGGCAATGCTCGCACGCATCGTGATGGGGCTCGACTACGTTGACGAAACCCGCGTTGGTGCCTGCGGCGGCTCGCAGGGCGGTGCGCTCACGGTTGCATGCGCGGCGCTCGTTCCCTCGATCAAGCTCTGTGCCCCCACCTACCCCTATCTCTCGGACTACAAGCGCGTTTGGGAAATGGACCTGGCAAAGGGTGCCTACGAGGGTCTGCGCTACTATTTCCGCTACTTCGACCCCAGACACGAGCGTGAGGACGAAATTTTTGAAAAGCTCGGCTACATCGACATTCAGTTCCTCGCTCCCCGCATCCGTGCCAAGGTGCTCATGGCAACGGGTTTGATGGACACCACCTGCCCGCCCTCCACGCAGTTTGCAATGTTCAACAAGATCACCTCCGAGAAGGAGGTTGTGATCTACCCCGACTTCGGTCACGAGGGGCTCAAGGGGCACAGCGACATTGAATTCGCCTTCCTCTCGCAGCTCTGACCGACGATCGTTCAACCCAATCGAAAATTCCGCAAAAGCACATCGAATATACAAGGGACCGAGTCGACTTCGACTCGGTCCCAAAACTTTATTTTCATTTCAATTATATCCGTAATCGGGCGGCACGGTATAGGAGGTGTAACCGCAGCCCGAGCAGGTGTAAACGGGGATTGCCTGAATCGAGGCGTCTCCCTGATTGTTTGCCTCCGCGCCGATGATTCCTGCCGCCCCTGTACCGTGTCCCGATGCATCAACACAAGGACTTGACAATCCGCCAAATGTTCTGCTCCACAAAAAATTTATTCGATTATTCAAATCCGGATGTGAAGCATCAATTCCACTATCAATGATTCCCACCGTGATGGCAGCAGAGCCCACAGTATAATCCCATGCGTCCGGCAACATAATCAGCTCAATTCCCCACTCCTTTGAGCGATCACCGGAAAACTGTGGATCATTGGGTAGGGTTGCATCAATTTCATCTACGGTTTAGTCTAAAGATGCATACATATCCGGGTGTGCATAATAAAGATCTTCTCGCTTTTCAAGTAATTTTATCATATCTAATACGTGTTGCTTTGAGGATTGATCCAAAGTCAATCGCATATGGAGAGATCTATTTCCATTTTTCTCATTTCCAAGCATTAAAATCTCAAGCCGGATGCATCCAACCTCTGCAAAATCATCCTTTGTGTAAGGATAATCAATCATATAAGGTTGCACTCCAACAACAATTTTATTGTCGGCAAAATTTTGATCCAAGGTTGCGGTATTTGGAATCTTATGTTTCTTTCCCTCCATAAGATTCTCGGTCTGCCCCTCTGTTGTTTCCTCCGCTGTCGTTTCCTCCGCTGTCGTTTCCTCCGCTGTCGTTTCTACATCTGTCGTATTCTCGCCCGCGGGCGGCTCTACGGTTTGACAGGACGAAAAGAGCGCTGTGGTGAGCAAGAGGGATAGCATCAGCAAAAGTGCGAGCAGGCGCGTTTGTAATTTCGTTCGAAGCATCATCATACGTTACCTCCTGTTTCTGTTTTGTTTTTGAATTTACCCACCATTATGATAGCATCTTTTCACTGATTTGTCAAATATTTCTTGTTTATCCATCAAGAGGTGCGCTTTTGCAGGAAAAAGGGCTGCCTCAAATTTGCAATTTGAGGCAGCCCTTTATTCATTTTATTCTTCGGTTTTTCCCGCATTCACAATCCGCTCGAGCCGCTCGGCAAACTCCTCGGCGTAGATATCGTCCTTCACGGGAAGCGCGCGCTTCTTGCCTCCACCGTAGGTAATCACGAGCTCGCAGGTCTTGGCGGTGTGCGTCGTCTTTCCAAAGGTGATCGGTCGGGTTTCGCGCAAAATTTCGATTTTTTCAATCTCGGCAAAATAGATTTCCTCGTCAAGCGCCGTTTTTTCGTCCGAAATAAAGGAAAATTCGCGCGTTTTGAGATAGAAGGCATCGGTGAGCACCAGCATTTTTGCGCAGAGGTACTGCGAGGAGCAAAGCTGTCCGCTCTTGCGGCGCTTCACCATCACGCCATCGCGCATGACGTAGTCCGAAAAGGAAAAGATTTCGGGAGTCTTCAGATGGCGGCGACGGAAGCGCGATTCCTCCTCCACCTCGTCAAATTTGATGCGCTCCATGCAGGCATCAACCGCGTTTTTGAAATCACTCTCGGCGGCGCGCCCGATGCTGCCATAGAGAAAGAGCGCCAAGCCCAGGGGAAGCAAAACGAGCATGAGCAGAGTGGATGCCAGCGACATGCCCAACCACAGGCAAAGGAGACCGACAACGAGCAGAATAATGCCGAGCGTGCTCATGCCCTCCCATTTTTTGAAATAGTTGATAAAATTCTTTTGTTCGCGGTTTGGCTTCATATGAACCCTCACTTTTTCAATTATTTGATATCATTATAATCGTTTTTTCGGTTTTTGTCAAGTGTATTTTCAAAAAATGCGCTAAATTCAACGATTTGTTGATTTTCAATCCATCAAAACGCCACTTTTCAAACTCGTTGATATCATTATAGTGAAATTACCGCGTGCTGTCAAGTGTTTTTTCAAAATACAACCTTTGATTGATGAGATTCAACCGCGGGGAGAGATCAGGGAAAGAGGTGCTGGGTCATGGCGCGGCGAAGCTCGGTTTCCACCGCATCCGCCATGAGCGCAAAGCCGAGATCGTTGGGATGGCAGCCGTCGACCGTGCACATATCGGCATAGCGTCCGCGGAACACGCCGTCGCCCTCGATCAGGTAAACGTTACGGTCTCCCTGCGCGCGCGCATAGCGGTAGGTGTCGATGATTACGTCGCGACGGGCAATGTTCCGATCATATTCGAGGTCAAAATCCACGCGCGAGATCATAATATAGGGGACATCGGGCTTGGCGGCACGGATTTTTTGATACATCCTGCAATGCGTTGCGGCAAGATATTCGGCGTTGCGCGCGTTGTGGTCATAGTCCGAAACGAACACCGACATATCCAGCCCCGCCATGTAATCCACGATCAGGTCCTCTGCCTTGCCGTTGCCCGAAAAACCGAGGTTGATATAGTCGAGTCCCATGCGGCGGCTCACCACGTTCTCGTAGGTGTTGCCGGGACGGATGGCGCATGCGCCCTGCGTGATCGAGCTGCCGTAGTAGACCACGGGCGGAACGTTGCGGTATTTCATGCCGCCGCCAACCACCGCATCGCTCTGCAAACCGATATAGAGGTTGGTCACGTCGCTGTAAGACGGAAAATGAATGGTGAAATGGCGCAGCTGCCGATCAGGGAAGCGCTGGATGGATTCATAGCCGCCCTTCATGTTATAGTCGGGCATAAAGGGACGGTGGAAGCGGCTGATCCCGCTTTGAGGCTCGTCGATATAGAGGTCGAACGCCGAGCCTCCCGAGAGTGCGAAATGCGGCATGCGGCAGATATGCGGCATCTCGGCATGGATCGCAACGTACTGCGAATCGGTGGAAAAGCGCACGCGTCCACCCGCGGTATTCAGATAAAGCTTTGCCACACCCTCGTTGACGTTTAGTCCAACCTCGTCGGGCAGACGCTTGAACTGCGGCTCCTCGCGATAGTTGTAAAGTCCGTAGACCTCAAAGGGGTCTTGGCGCACATCCCAGAAACGAATGTCACTCTCGGTGAGAGTGGTCTCCACCACAAAATTCTTGTCGATCTGATCCAAAGTACTCATTGTGTAGCGTCCTCCTTGAGCAATTTGCTTTATTTTAGCACACTCGGCTCGGCGTGTCAAGACAAAAACGCTCGCGGCAGAGCAATTTTGTATCCGGAAAAGTCTCCGTTGCTCAAAAACTATAAAAAACGGACATTGCAAGGCTCAAATTGGTCCTTTTGTCTACTTGAAAAAAAGAAGAAGGACATGTATAATATCGGTAAAAAAACGAACACACCGATCAAACCACGGAATTGACAAAGGCGTCGCCTTTGCGACATCGGAAAGGAATTTATGTCAAAGAATTACATCAAATACTGCATCTACTACACACTCTATAACACGGGCTTCATGTTCTGCTCGGGCGTGATCCTGCAAACCTTTCTGCTTGAGCGCGGCTTTTCCGACCAGCAGGTTTATCTCTACAACTCCATGGTCCAATTCGTGCAGGTTGCTGTGATGCTGGCGCTGGTATTCCTTGCGGGAAAATTCCGCCGCACGAAAAAACTGATCTCGCTCACAGGCGTTGCAATGGCATCCCTTGCAGCCCTGCTGATGGTGGGCGCGATCTTTCCAACGGTTGCACGCGACGGCTTTATCCTTGCAGTCTTTGTGCTTGCCGCAATCGTGAACGTGATGGTGGGACTGTATATGGTGCTCAGCTATTGCCTGCCCTACGAGATCATCGACATGAAAAACTACGGCAATCTCATGGCACATTGTGCGATCCTGCTCGGTGGGGTCTCCTTTGCCGTTTCGGCACTCTACACCTTTGTGATCGCAAATGCACCCTATTGGAGCTCCATGACCGCATTCTGGGGGGCGGCGGTGACACTGCTGGTGCTCTCCTCCGTTGCCTGTCTCTCAATGCGCGAGCTGCCCGAAGCAAGACTCGAGGATAAGCCCTCCGATCGAAGCGATCTCGTTGCCGTGTTCCGCAACAAAACCACCTATTTTCTCCTCATCCCCAATTTCACACGCGGCATTGCAACCGGCATCATGGCGTCGATCACGGTGCTTGCCATCTCGGCAGAGATTCTCAACACCGCCACCGCCGCCTATGTCAACATCGCCATGCAGATTGCCATGCTGCTCGGAAACCTCGCCTTCTCCTTCTCCTGCAAGCGGATCGCCACCAATACCGTGATCATCGTCTCCACGGTCGGCATCTGCTTGAGCCTCCCCTTCTCGATGATGGGAGGCGTTGCCGCATTTCTGGTCTGCTTCCTCATCGCCTATATCTTCCGCGTCATCATCGACACGGCGATCCCTGTGCTCATCACAAAGATCATTCCGCGCGAGCAGATCGGCTCCTATACCTCGATCCGCATGCTGGTATTTGTGGCGGGTCAGGCGATCGCTCCGCTTCTGATCACCCCGCTCTCGGGCGCGGTCGGCAATACGGGCGTGCTTATTTTCACCGCAGTGATGCAGTTTATCTGCGGCGCGGTTTATTGGTGGGTTGCAATACGCGAAAAGCAGTAAATCCCCGCAACGGCAAGCTATGATTTGACTTTCCAACGATAAGGAGACACAAGCATGAAAAAGATTGTGATCAAAAGCACGACCGTGATCGACCAAAGCTCCACCGAGCCCCGCCTTTGGGGTGGCTATCAGATCCCCTTTATCCGCTATGCAAACGGCGCGCTCTGCGTGCGCTTCATGGGGCGCAAGGATGCCGTGGAAAGCTTTGGCAAGGAGGATCTCGACCCCGTTTACGTCTCGCGCGACAACGGAAAATCCTGGCAACGCGATTCGATTGAAACGTGGAGACGCATGGCTCCCGCACTCCCCAACGGCGACCGCCTCGATTTCATTCAACGCACAAACCTGACCGATCTGCCCGCGTTATCGCCCAAGAAAAAAATGGGACATACCAGCAGCAACAGCGAAATCTACGTCTATACGATCGACGAGCTGCTCGGCAAGGTGAAGGGCTTGGAGAAAAGCTTCACCGTGTCGCGCCTCTGCCCCGGCGAGGATCAGCCGCGCGTGGAAATTGCCCGCGTGAATTGGAAGGATATGCCGGTGAACTACTACGTCAAGGGCGACGCTCGCTTCATCACCCAGATCTCGCCTGCCGAAAACGATTTCAAGGCAGACAAAAACGGAACGGTGTGGCTTCCCGTTTATGCCGACGCGGCAGAATCCGAGCACGAGCCGATCAACAGTCGATTCAACTCGGTGCACCTGCTCCGCTCGGACGATTTCGGACATAGCTGGGATTACGTCAGCTCGGTCTACTACTCCCCCACCTGCGGCAATCATCCCGATGCCTACAGCGTGGAGGGCTTCAACGAGGCAACGCTCGAGATCATGGAAAACGGCGACTTTATCATGATCATGCGCTCGGGCGCGCTCCATCCTCTGCGCCAGAACGGCAGACCGATCCCCAAAATGTTTGTTGTACGTTCAACCGATCAAGGAAAGAGCTGGTCGAAGCCGGAGGTTTTCTTCGACTACGGCATCCATCCCCATTCCCTGCGCACCGCCGACGGCACGATCCTGCTCATTTCGGGTCGCCCCGGTGTGTACCTGCGAACCTGCGATGATCCCGAGGGACGCGAATGGAGTGAGATCACCGAGCTGGTCCACGTGCCCGAGGAGGACGTGCTCACCAAATATTTTGAATACACCTGCTCGAATGCCGACGTCTGCATCACCGATGATGGAAGAATCTTTGCATCGTACAGTGATTTCACCCGAACCGATGCCAACGGAAAGCTCGCCAAGTCGATCCTTGTCTCCGAGATCGCGCTTGAAGATGCAACAGAAGACAATTGACAATCCATGCCCACGTGTGATATAATAAAGTATCTGCAAAGGGGCGCTCGGTGCACAAAAGCCCCCGAGCGCCCCTAAGAGCATCCAAAAAAACACCCCTAAAAGCTCAAAACAGGCGTGTTCAACCGTTGGTTGAGTGAAAAATCGCCAAACGGTTGTGCGATTTTGGAGTTGAAACAACCGTTGCTCTCTTCCTTTTTTTCGCTGTCTCTGCTATCCTATCTCACATAGGAGCGACACCGCTCGGCGGTATGCCCTTCCTACATCAAAACACGGTCCGTTCGGACCGAAGAAGGAGAAAAAAATGAATCAAACACTTGGGAATCGAATTGCAGAGGCACGCCGTGCCAAATCCATGACGCAGGAGGAGCTCGCCGAGCGACTCGGCATCTCGGCGCAGGCAGTTTCAAAATGGGAAAACGACGTCTCCTGCCCCGACATCTCGCTCCTGCCCACCCTTGCACGCGAGCTTGGACTCACGCTCGACGAGCTGCTCACGGGCAAGCAGCCCGCCCCCGTCAGTCTCCCGCCCGCCGAGGCACGCAAGCCGCTCGACCAAATGCTGCTCCGCATCCTCGTGCACTCCGCAAACGACTACACGGTGAAGGTCAATCTTCCCCTGCCGCTGGTCAAGGCGGCGATTGAGATGGGCATGTCGATGCCGCAGGTTGGCGACAGCCTCAAGGGCATCGACATTGCACAGCTTCTTTCCATGGTAGAGGCAGGCGTGGTCGGCAAGCTCGTGGAGGTCGAGAGCGGCGACGGCGACACGGTTGAGATTTTCGTTGAGTGATGACCTATGAAAATATTGGTACAAAAGCCTGACCAAAAGCCGACGCGCATCCTACTCCCAACGGGGCTGGTCTTTAGCTCCTTCAGCGCAACGGTCGTCGCCGCACTGATCCGACACACGGCGAAAAAGCACGGCACCGCAGAGGAGGACCTGCGCCCGCTCTCGGGCAGAAATATGCGGCGCCTCTGCCGCGAGATCCGACGTTCCAAAAAGCGCTTGGGCACAATGGAGCTCCCCCTGGTGGAGGTGGAGAATCGCAGCGGCAAGACCGTGAAGATCACACTATAAATCCTATACGCGGCAACAGAACCGCAAAAAAATATCCGAAAGTGAGAACGCAAACATGAAACGAGACTACGCAATCTACGCAACCGAGGCAGCACGCGATCTGCTTGCCATTGACAGTCCCACAGGCTTTACCGCAGGAGCGGCAGCCTGGGTGCTCGACCGCTTTTCCGCGCTCGGCTTTGACGCCGCGCAGACCAAAAAGGGCGGCGTGCTGATTGATCTGGGCGGCAAGGACTCCGAGAACGCCCTGCTCCTCGAGGCGCACACTGACACGCTCGGCGCGATGGTTGCCGAGATCAAGGGAAACGGACGCCTGCGCCTGACCAACCTTGGCGGCATGCGTGCCGAGAACGGTGAGACCGAAAATTTGCGCGTTTACACTCGCAGCGGCAAGGTCATCGAGGGCACACTCCAGCTCTGCAACGCCTCGGTTCACGTCAACGGTGCCTTTGCCGACACCAAGCGCAGCTTTGACACCACCGAGGTTGTGATCGACGAGGATACCTCCTCGGCAGAGCAGACCCGCGCGCTCGGAATTGAGGTTGGCGACGTGGTTTGCTTCGATCCGCGCACCCGCATTACCGAGTCGGGCTACATCAAGAGCCGTTTCCTCGACGACAAGCTCTCGGTTGGCATTCTGCTCGGCTTTGCCAAATATCTGCGCGACAACAATCTGACCCCCGACCGTCGCATCTGGGTGCACGTCACGGTCTACGAGGAGGTCGGTCACGGCGGTGCCGCTTCGGTACCCGCAGGCGTGACCGAAGCGATCAGCGTGGACATGGGCTGCGTGGGTGACGGTCTCTCCTGCACCGAGCGTCAGGTCTCGATCTGCGCCAAGGACTCGGGCGGTCCCTATGACTATGGCGTGGTCCGTCCTCATCACTTTTTCCAAATGCGTCATATTTTTCACTATCCCCGTCGTATTCGTATTTCACTTTACCACCAATTCCATAAGCAAAATAAGGTCCTGCATTGATATGCCATTTTGTGTTATCGGAAATAGCAATTCGGTAAGATGCTAAAATAGGAATTTCCAGATAACTCAAATTATAGGTCATTTTGAGCTCACTATCTTCTTTGTCTTCGGCTTTAACTCCTTTGAGAGTATAATAAAGTCCCGGTTGGATATAGAAACTTTCACTGAATCCATAATCATAAATCACTCCGATATTAAATCCGGCTTTCATTTTAACATCTGCATCGAAGGCATCTTTGAAATCTCCGCGAACATTGGAAAGATTCAATCCTGCACGGACACCGAAACCATTTTCCTGTGCTTTTGCTGTAAACATTAATCCTGTAGCAAGAGCAGCTAATAAAATTAACTTTTTCATATTATTGATTTCCTTCCTAATCAATATAAATACGTGGGTCCATATAATTATCTCTTTCAACGTCGGAGGCGGTAGTAATCTTTGGACACAACGCAGCAACCGTTGCCACCGTCACATGCAAATGATACCCAGTTCCTATACCGGTATTGCCCGATACAGCGAATGTCTGACCCACATCTATCTTGGTACCTACCTTTACCCATGATTCTATGCTGGCCAAATGCTGATAAGTAAAGAAAACGTCTCCCGCCTTCATCTGCACATAATAACCAAAATCATTATTTGCATTTGTTCGATTCACCTGTGTCACCGTGGCCTCGGCATTCGCAATGCTTTTAACCGAGGCACGAGTGCAGCTGAAATCAAGGCCCTGATGGAATTCCCGGCCGTTCAGGCCGAAAC
>ERZ780157.3416-NODE-3416-length-13297-cov-3.246715_pt1 | contig 13297 bp, 8 predicted proteins | sample MGYA00511169_ERZ780157 | MGnify/ENA primary metagenome ERZ780157 (study PRJEB29588, sample SAMEA1965149) | human gut metagenome | biome: human gut; feature: human-associated habitat; material: faeces | place: Denmark | collected 2008/2010 ... | reverse complement strand
CGGCTGCCGTCAGGTGCGGGTGGGCCTCGTGCCCTACAACCCGGCCAAGGCGGACGCCCCCTACCCCGTGCTGTTCGCCCGCATGCGCGAGGACCTGAAGGCCATCGACGCGCTGGCCGCCGAAACGGGCGTTCGGGTGTGAGCGCGTCCGTTGGGCGACGGAATAACATTTCGTCGACTGTCACAGCCAAAAGTGGCTGTGGGGCGCTATTCGACCGTTTTTCTGCTGTGATCAAAGCAGGAATGGCGTTGCGCCGTTCCTGCTTTTTTCATTCCCCATTTCATTGTCTCCTGTAAATTTTAGCGCAAGTAATCTAGCCTGCGACTTCATAATATGCCAGTGAAAAAGACGGCAATCCCGATAAAAATACTCTTTTTGTCATGTCCCGGCCAGTCTTTCCCGGACGATAAACGGTTCTGCCGCGGCATTCCTGATTTTTACCTGCCGTAAAGTTTGGGACATGAGGCGGATGGACTTGCAGTTTTCCCGGAAACTCGCCTGTTCCCTGATAAAAAAACATTATTTTATCAAATTATCAAATTATAATACTTGACAAAATGAGATTTATAGAATATAATTAAAGCAACGACGTGAAAGTGGATCTGTATTATGATAAAACATAAACATCAGCAGTTATATGACCTTTTGTCCGAGGAACTCCGGCGGGGGACATGGCCGTGTCATGAAAAGCTTCCGAATCTCAAGGAGCTGGCGGCACGCTATAATGTCAGCATCAACGTCGCGTCAAAAGCCGTGGAACTGTTGAAAGAGGCGCATCTGGTCAGTGTGAAGGTCGGTGACGGGATTTATTCCGAAACCTCCGGACAGGCGGAACTTGTTGATTTCAAATACTCAGGCGAGCGGCTTTTCGGACAATACACAGGCGCGAAAACACTGCGGATTCTCATGCAGGACAACACAGAGTTCCAGCTTGCATTCTGGAACGGGGTATTCGACGCCATTACGCTGGAAAATCCGGATATTGAGCTTCAGGTCAGTTACAATATGGCGGAAAATAAAAATCCCCGGGATTTCGATATCGGAATCGCTTCCCCGGAATATCTTGCCGGAGCCGGGCTTTGCGGAGAGGCGCTGGTTCCCGCAGACATCAGATATGAGTTCGGCAATGATTTTTACGAGGGGCTTCCTGTGTCGCCGTCGGAATTGAAATGGAAGGGGAAAGAGTTGTATTTCCCGTTTGCATTCATTACTTCCCAGCTTCTTTTCCGGGGCGGTGCGGAACAACCGGAATCCGGTGAAGATGTGCTGGATTATATTGAACGCCTTGCTTCAAAAAGCAAAGGGGCTGTCGGATACGGACTGCTGAACTGCCGGGGGCTGGTTGCGAACAATGGGCTTGATTTTGCCGACTCGCGGAGCGGGGAATTCAGAATGCCGGAAAAGCGGCGGCTCATGGAGGTGTTTCACCGTGCAAGGAAGCTGTACCAACGGGGCGATCTGATCTGGATGCATGGACGTTTTTCCGACTATGCACAGATCTGCAAATTGAAAGCCGACCAGCCCATTCATATTGTGGAGTGTCCATTCAACCGTATTCGGCCGGAAGAATTGAAGGAACAGGGACTCAGGCGGGTACCTTATCCCGACGGACATTGTTTTACAGCCACACCGTTAACCGCAGTCATCAGCCGCGGTTGCAGATTTCCGGAAGAAGCCCTCCGCGTCATTCGCAAACTTCTTCAGAAAGAGATCCAGAGGAAAGCTTTGGAAAACGGAATTTTCCTTCCGCTTCACCATACGGAACTGGAACGTGGCGGTTTCGGTTACTTGGCTGAAAAACTGGAAAAGCAAACTCATCACTGGATGTTTCTGCCCGATCCGGAACTGCTCCGGGTGATTCATTATTTCTTCGCCTGGGAGTTTTTTTATTACCTGAACGGACAGCGTGATGAAAATGTTTATGAACTGATTGAAAAGAAGATTCAATATTATCTTTCAAACAAGGAGGAGTAACGATGAGGTGCCGGATTTTGAAGTGTTTCACATTGATAGAGCTGCTGATTGTAATATCGATCATCGCAGTTCTCGCCGGAATGCTGCTGCCCGCGTTGAATATTGCACGGGAAAAGGCAAGGGCTGTCGACTGTATGGGAAAAATGAGGCAGATTTCACTTGCAGTGACATCTTATTTGGTTGATTACAAGGATATGCTACCCTATCCGACGGGAGACAATAACGGATTCTTCTTATTGTGCTGGCCAAATTAACGTCAGTATGCTATATTACGCGTTATGCAAACGGAAAAAATAAAACAACGAATCGTGAGCTGCGTCAAATCCCTGCCGGAATATGGACATGCTGTCATACGCAAAAAGGTCTACGAAGATTACTGACATTTTCTATGGCCAGCACAATAACTGATCTTGCCTTGTCTTGTGGGTATATGAGTCGTGAGGGTGCTGGAGTTACACTCAAGGGAACTTTCTATCAGCAGTTTCACTGTAAATCTGATGACACACCCGGGGTCAATATGGCGCTGAATTTTTTTCTTTCACATGACAAGAAAGCGGGAAACACATTAATATTACGCAAGGCTTCCAGTATAAAAAATCCGACAAACCGAATGATTCTCTGCGAAGTGATGACTTCATTTGGGGCTCCAACTGATTATAATCATCCGAAAATGCGTTACAGCCATCACGGTGGATGTGCACAATATCTCATGCTTGACGGTCATGTCATGCAAAATTCTTATCGCAATTGGAGTGTCACATTTGGCAATGACGAGACGCGACCGAAATATTTGGAATGCTGGTATTATTATTAAACTTAAAAATGAAAGAACTTAAAAATGAAAGAATTATTACTTGCCCTTTTTCTCTGTATTTTATCTTCTGAACTTTACGCACAGTCTCCTGTTTTTTCTGTGGAGTTCAGCGAAAATCTTCAAGGTGCCAATGCCGGAAAAGAGAGTCTGATGCCGTTACAAACTAAAAAGTTCTCCTATTCTTCCGGTCCCGAAACAGGAAAAGCCGTTAGACTTGGCAATGGTGAAGAACTGACATATCCTCTTGCTCCTACAAAATTGGACTTGAACAAAGGAAGCTGCTCATTTTGGATCAAACCAGAGAAGTGTGGGAACGGGGTAAAACATCAGGAGTCGAAAAGTATTTTTGTCCCGCTTTTTGCGATTGATGCGGGCAAAGGACATAACTGGAGTCTTTTATTTTACCTCATGTGGCGACCTGACGGTCGGATTCAGGCTTCTTTTCGTTCCGTGATTGAGCCTGTTGCCGGGGGAAAGAAAAGAACCGTTTATCTTCAGCAGTTTCTCAAAGAAAAACAGTTTGAACCTGATTGCTGGAGTCTTGTAACCCTGACTTGGACCGATATGGAAATTGCAGCCTACATAAATGGAGAGCAAATCAGTTCTGCCAGCTACGGACTTCCGGTGATGAAAAAGGGAAATCCGAACTGGAAATTGTGGTTGATGCCTTGGGGGTTCTGGAAAAGTCATTTTCCGAAAAAAATATTTTTTTCCCGTTTTTGTATTTATAGTGATGCAATGAGCAAAGCAAAAATCAAGGAAATTTATACAGAATACATTGTTTCTAAAAAAGAATCATCGCAGGCGGAGGCTCCAGTACCACTATCTCAAAAAATTCCTTTTATCGATGGAAAGCTTTCTGTTGGCGAGTGGGATGATGCAACCGTTCTTCCATTAGCGCGCATGAATGGCGACGGGATTTTCAACTGTGATCTTGCCGGTACTGTTTACTTGAAACACGATACCCAAAATTTGTATGTCGGTTTCCATACCCCTGCGACCAAAATCATGGAGAAAGGCAAAGCGGGGGAAATGGATTCCAAACTCTTCAATGGAAGCGAGTTTGAAATTTGGTGGCGTCAACCGGAAAAACGTAAGACGGAATATTCTCAACTTGGAATTGCCCCGAATAATGCGTGGGCATTTCGCAATTCGCAGGGAAAATGGACATCCCTGCAATTTCAACACCGTGCGATTTCCGATTCAGAGGGTTGGGGCGCAGAACTTGCAATCCCATTTGCATCTCTTGAGGCTGAGCCGGGAAAAGTGCTGGATTTCCAGTTCTGCATGCACCGCCCTGAATATCCTGACTTTTATAATCAATGGATTGTATGGAATGTAAAAAAAACAAAAGTTCCGCTGTTTATGAACATGGGGAAACTTCATTTTCGGAATGACCGTTTTTTTGTGAAACTAAACGGAATAGGAAATATTAATTACGGTGATTTCAGTCTTGAATTGTCCAGTGCAAAAGCGCTGGATTACAGAGTAACCAATACCGTGAAAGGGTTGTCATCTTCAAAAGGAACGACGAAACATCCAATCAAACTTTCAGGCAAAGCTCTGCCGTCTTCCGGTGAAATTCGTATTGAATTGAAAGATGGTCAAAAAACGGTATTTAATTATGAAACCAAAGTGATTGTGAAAGAGCCGCTGCTTTTTGAACCAGTTTGCTTTGCGTCAAAACAACAGTTCCAATGCCTGATTGATGTTCGTAGTCTGGCCTCATGTTTGCGGGAGGCGTTATCTGCAGGAAAGGTTATATGCAAACTTAAAATTGAAGATCGGAATGGGATTGTTTATGGAGAAAACACAATGCTTCTGAAATCTCTTTCCGAGACTTTGATTCTTCCGTTCCGCAATCTTCCTGAAGGAAGCTACAAAATTCAAGCCGAGGTATTGGACGGAAAGCAGAAGTTCGTAAAGACTGTCGATTTTGTTCGCCCTTCGAGTATTTTTCTTTCGGATCGCAAGGGGTTGGAACGCACGATACCACATCCTTTTGCGGCACTTCATACGGCAGGAAAGACGATCAGCACCATTCAATTTGACTATGACTTTAATGTCGGCATACCGTTTCCTGTATCCATACGGAAAAATGGAAAAGATCTTTTGAAACAGCCTATTGAAATCAATCTCCGCACAAATGGAAAGAAAGTTCATTTTTCCGAACAAAAAGTCGAACAATCAAAAATATTTCCCGATCATATTATTTTCAGAGGTACCTTGTTTGCCCCGGAACATCAAATTGCCTTGGAGTGGAAACGGGATATGGTCTATGATGGTATGCTTCGCTATGATTTCAAGCTTATTCCATTGAAAAAAGGAGTTAGGATTAATTACTTCAGTATAGAAGCTGTTCTTGACAATGAATTTGCAAAGTATGCCCTTTCTCCGAATTTCCGCCAGGAATGGAAAGAAAAAGGGGAATTGAATACGTTCCCGACTGCGTGGCTGACCGGAGAAAAATATGGATTTACAATTTTTTCAGACAACGATTCCAATTGGATTTTCAATCCTGCAAAAGAGCCGCTCCGTATGCGCAAGAATGCAGACGGCAGTGCCAAAATGAGTGCAGTTATCATCGAATCTCCAGTTATTCTGAATGAACCCGTTCCTTATGTACTTGGTATGATGGCAACTCCAACCAAAACAGTTCGCTCTGACTGGCGCGGCATTCATGACAGTGGTTGGGGACGTCTCAAGGGACAGAATGTACAGATTGTAGGTTGGGCTGGTATGGGAAATAATATATTTAAACGTTGTTGTGATCTTTCTCAGCCACAAGAAAAGGGACTCAATTACTGGGTAAAGAGAATGAAGGAGCGTCCTGCGCATGTAACACGTCTTCTGCCTTATACATTTTTGCAAGCTTTGCCGAGTAACACACCTATTTATGATTTTTACGGCAAAGACTGGGGACGGACTGTGGATGGGGTTTCTCAGCCGAAGTTTGACCAAGATGTGGATCCGATTGATAAGCAAAGCTATTATCTTGGTGGAATTCAAGTTTGCACCAACAAAGAGGGCACTGTTGATTATTTCTGCTATTATTTGGAGGACTTCCTGAGGAAAAATCCGGCTTTTGCAGGGCTTTATACAGACGGCGGTGGTTTTTCACAGACGGACCAGCCTTACAAAAATACCTTATTACGGAATATTTTTAATCCAAAACGTCCTGTTCGTAATTATAATCTTTTCGGAATGCGCGATGCATATGAACGTTTTTATAAAATCATTCGTAAACAACGGGGAAAAGAAGGGTTGATGTATGTACATAACTGGGATTCTTATTATCCTTTCATATCCAGTTTTACGGATATGGTTTGGCCGGGAGAAGAATTCATGCATTCGATACGGGAAGGTCTTCATGTCTATATAGAAAAAACACCGCTTGAAAAATGGCAATCCAATTATAATAGCCAGATTCTTGGTGCGTCTGTACAGTTTCTAGGACAATGGCGCTATTTTGGCGGCGATTTGATTAGGTTGAAACCTGAACAGAGACGCCTTTACACAAAACCAGTTCTGATGATGTGTCTGATACATGATATTCCACTGTCAGGTGCATGGTATCCTGCTGTGGAGTCAGTCTGGAAACTTTTTGATACTATGAAACTGACTACTGCCGAATTTACTGGATACTGGCAGAAAGGGGCGTTTACGACAAATGAGCAGAACGTTAAAGTTTCCTTCTACCAATGGAAAAATAAGCCGGATCTTTTACTTGTAATAGGTAATTTAAACAGGCAAAAAAAGAGTATTGCGGTTCTGAATTTAGAAATAGAAAAGTATCAAGCCAGAGACGCTTTTACAGAGAAAAATATTGATATGCGGGCAGTTCAAGTTGAGGATTTCGGGTTTCGTATCCTACGGCTGGTTCCTCGGTAAAATAGACAGAATGGATTCCAGATTCCATTCTGTCTTGATTAATTTATTTTCGGAACTCAAATGTGTAACTTCCGCAGGGCAGGGACAGCAGAAGCGAGCCGTTTTTCCGTTCATAGCCGGAAAGCGGAGCGCCGTTCTGCTTCACCCCTGCCGGATCGGAAACCGGAAGAAGCACTTTCACCGATGTGTTTGCCGGAGCCGTGATTTGCCAGCAGAGACGTTCCCCTTCGTATTTCCAGAAGCTGGACGCTTTGCCGTAAGGGGTTTCAAGGGACGCTTTCACATATCCCATGCGCGGATCGGGAATCGCGGCAAAGAGCAGTTCCCGTCCTCCGGGGGCGGCATGGGAAATGCCTCCGGCGACGGCGCCCATCCATTCCGCGACGGCTCCGTAGGCATAATGATTGAAAGAGTTCATGTTCACATCCCCGAAACCGTCTTTCACCGTATAGGAGTTCCAGCGTTCCCAGACCGTTGTGGCTCCCTGATTCACGGAGAACAGCCATGAGGGATATTCCTCCTGAAGCAGAAGGTCGTAGGCGGTCGAAGTCAACCCCGCATTCGTAAGGGCAAGCATCAGGGAGGCCGTGCCGACAAATCCGGTGCTGAGCCGGTTCCCGTTATTGCGGATAAGCTGTTCCAGAAGCCTGATCTGCTTTTCCCGCTGTTCCGGCGTCAGAAGATCGAAGTGGAGCGCAAGCACGCAGGAAGTCTGGTTGCGGGTTTTCATCAATCCGTCCGCACCCACGAATTCACGGCGGAACGCCTCCGCAACCTCTTTCGAGAGTTTTTCAAAGACTGCGGCGTCCGCAGCCCTGCCAAGAATCCGGGCGGTTTTCGCGACAAGATGCGCGGTATAGGAGAAATACGCGGTTCCGATCAGCGGACGCGGCGTTTTCACGTCGTCCAGAGAGAGCCAGTCGCCGAAACCGAGATCCGGGCGGATCAGATTATCCGAGGTTGCTTTCTGGAATTCGATCCACCGTTTCATGGATTCATAATTTTCCGTCAGAAAACTTTCGTCACCGTAGCGCTGATACATTGTCCACGGGCAGATTACGAGGGCATCGGCCCATGCGGGCGAACCCTCCACTCCCGATTCGAAGATATTCGGCGCGATATGGGTTCCCGAACCGTTCTCGAACTGCGCTTCCCGCTGGTCCCGGAGCCACTTGCGGAAGAACGAGGCAACGTTCATATTGAATGCGGCGGCGGCACAGAAGACCTCCGCGTCGCCGGTCCAGCCGAGACGCTCGTCACGCTGGGGGCAGTCGGTCGGGACTTCAAAGAAATTGTCGCGCTGTCCCCAGCAGATATTGCTGTAAAGCTGATTGACTTTCGGCTGTCCGCACTCAAAGGAGCCGGTTGCCTCCAGCTCCGAATGCAATACGATTGCCGTCACTTCGATTTCATCCGGCGACCCGGAAAACTGGAAGCCGTCCACCTGCGCATAACGGAAACCGTGGAACGTGAAACGGGGCTCCCATGTAAATTCCTGCTCAAGAGGTCCGGAGGTCGTATAATAGTCCGTGGAACGCGCACTGCGGTAATTTAGGTTGTAAAGCGTACCGTCCTGATTGAGCATTTCCCCGAAACGGATCGTGAACAGGCGTCCCGGATAGCCTTTGACCTTGATCCTGACCCAGCCTGAAATATTCTGCCCGAAGTCCCAGATGCAGACATCCGTCCGCGGGCGGAGCAGTTTCACCGCGGGAATCTCCATGATTTTCCTTACGGGGAAACAGCATTTCTGTACCAGTGCCGGAGATTCCGCGGCATGTTCTCCCGCAACGGCATCGCGCCATGCGGAGTCATCGAAACCGCAGTCGTCCCACCCCGGCATCTCAAGACGGGAGTCATACATTTCGCCGTCGTAAATGTCCGAATAGAGAATCGGGCCTGTCGCCGTTTTCCAGCCTTCGCCGCTGGTGATCGCTTCGCTTGTGCCGTCCTTGTAAAGGATTTCCAGGCGCGCAAGGAATTCCGGATATGCACCGTAGAGATTGCGGCGGCGTCCGCTGAGGTATCCGCAGTACCAGCCGTCGCCGAGAATCGCGCCGATCGTGTTGTTCCCGCTTTTCAGACTGCCTGTGATATCGTAACTCATATACTGAATCTGCTGCGAGAAATCGGTCCAGCCGGGGACGAAATAGTCGTTTCCGATCCGTTTCCCGTTGATCCTTGCCTCGAAAAGTCCGCGCGCGGTGACATATAGCCTGGCTTTTGCGATCTCTTTTCCACAGGAGAATTCATGCCGGAAATAAGGGCTGGGCGAGGAACATGCCGGATTATTGCCGTCAAAATGAATCCACCGTGCTTCCCATTCGGCATTATGCTGAAGCGCGATTTCAAACTCCGCGATTTCACTTGCCTCCGACTCCATGCCGTTTTCGTCCCAGACTGTCACCTGCCAGCAGACATGCTGACGGGAAGCAAGTTCTTTTCCGCCCCATTCCACATACAGCGACCGATCGGACTCCACACGTCCGGAATCCCACAGATCCGCGTTTCCTGCAAGCAGTTCCGCTTTGTCCGATGCGGCGAGAATCCGGTAGGCGGACTGCCGGAAACCGGTCCGGTCCGAAGATATCTTCCATGAAAGCAGCGGGCGTGACTCCATGATGAAGACAAAACCTTTCAGCAGAGCCATAACCCGTAAATCACAGGGACGGAAAGAAACGGATGTATTGGAAGGATTCATGACAGACCTCTTGAAAATTGAATGCTTTTCATTTATATTCCTTCCCTAATATATACGCGCTCGGAAGAAAAGTCTCACATAAAATGGCTTTCTTTTAGCATAATCTGTCCGGATTTTTATGAAAAACAGAAAATATATTGATATGCAGGCAGCCGATCTGTTTCAGGAGATTTCGTTTCCCCTGAAAGTATTCATGTATGATTACGATTCGCCGTCGAATGACTGGCACCGCCACAACGGCTTCTACGAGCTTGTGATCGTGTGCAGCGGCACCGCAAAAAACGAACTGCCCGGAGAAACGGAACTGGTTGCGCCGGGAACCATCTTCATGATGCCGCCGGGAGCACTGCACCGCTATACGGCAATCCGCCATTTCCGTCACTACAACGTATTGTTTTCGGAAGAACTTCTCAATACGGGAAACCTGAATCTTGCCCGTCAGCTTGCATCCTCTCCGCTATGGCGTTTTGCGGGAAGGCAGTGTTCGCCGTTTGTCCCGGTCAGCGAAAGCGCGCTGTCGAAAACCGTGCTGATGCTGGAAACGATACGCAGTGAAATGTCCATCCGCTCTCCGGGGTGGCGCGAAGCGGCGTTTGCGGAGTTCATCCGCGTGATGATTTACCTGATCCGCATCAGCAAACTGCCGGACAGCGAATCCGGGCAGTATTCGTTCCAGATCGGGCGGGCAATCCGCCTGATGGAGGAGAAAGTGTCGCAGGAGCTTACTCTGAAATCGATTGCGGAATCCGTGAACATGTCCGAAAGCTGTTTCCGCCACAGATTCCTTGCGGTCACGGGGATGTCGCCGATTCGTTACCTGATCCGCCTGCGGTTGAAAAAGGCGCTGCTTCTCCTGACCTCCCCCACTTCGATTTCAAGCATTGCGCTTCTTTCCGGGTTCGCGGATCAGAATTATTTCTCGCGCCAGTTCAAGAAACAGTTCGGAATCACTCCGCATGAATTTCAGAAAAAATATGCGGCGCAGCAGCTTTCCGTCAATGAACTGCTGACGGGGCTCATGGATATTGACACCCTGATCTGCCGCTGAAGTTTACAGCCCCGTCGGAAGATCGAGAAACTCGGTTTCAATGTCGAAGTGTTCCCTCACTTCCTGCATGACGGCGTCCACGCCGGGAGTTTCCGAACGGTAATGTCCCATGGAAAGCACGGAAACTCCGGCTTCCAGCGCATAATGATACGCTTCGTGCGTCATTTCGCCCGTCACCAGGCAATCGATGCCGAGCGCATACAGTTCACTGAACACCGCCGGATAAGCTCCGCCGCCGGAAATCGCCCCGACACGCATGATTTTCCGTTCAGGATCACCGAAAATATGGTAAGGACCCTCGGAAAGCAGGGCGCCGTCCAGAAGCTTTGCCAGTCCTTTGACCGTCATTTCCTTCGGGAGCATTCCCTGAAAACCGATGTTGTAAGAATCATATTCGCCGAAAGGAGAGGGGTTTTCCAGTTTCATCATTCTGGCAAGCAGTGCGTTGTGCCCTATTTCCGGGTGTGCGTCCAGAGGCAGGTGCGCCCCGTACAATGAAATGGAATTTGCGGCAAGCATCGCGACGCGTTTGGCATCCAGGGAAAGAATCCGTTTCAGCGACCCGCCCCAACTGATCCCGTGATGGACGAAAATGAAATCCGCATCCAGATCCGCCGCAGTCGTGAACAGCGCGTGGGAGGCGTCCACTGCAAAAACCGCCTTGAACACATCCTGCCCTCCCTCGAACTGCAATCCGTTGTTGGATGCATCCGAACGGAATTTTGCGATATTGAGCCGCTCATCGAGAAACGCAGCCACATCTTTCAGCTTCGCCATTTCACTCCTCCTCTTTTCTGATAAAACGTTTTGTAATGACTTTCCAGCGCAGATCGCACTCCTGTTTTTCCTGAAAGTATTTTTTCAGCTGTTCCGGTGTATCCGCAAGCGAGGCAAATGTGTTGATCTCGTCTGCGGTGCAGCGGAACAAGACTGCCTGCGGCATCTCCACGCCAAGCGAACGCAGAGCGTTTTCCGCACGGAAATAACGCCTTCGCGCAAAAATATTGCAGACGGTCAGAAACACCGGCCAAACGAATGCAAGAATCCAGAACGGCCATGCGGGAATCATCGGCCAGTAGGTGACACGCCCGATCTGGACAAGCAGAAGCAGAAAGACCGGCAGGATGAACAGAATCGCATCCTTTTCGCTTTTGAAACAGTTTCCGGTATAACGGCGCAGCGGGCTGTGCGAAATCGCATAGGCGAAGTGTTCCTCATACTCGTGATCCTGAATCGGAGTCCGCGCCACATGGCAGAGTTCATGTGCCGTCAGCTCCTCGCGCCCGTAAATGAAAAATTTCTTCCTGTCCCTGAAACTCCGGCGGATGATGAAAAGCGTGGGCTGGTCTTCATAAGATGAAATCGAACAGCCGCCCCAGAGAATGCCGAGCCCGTGTTTCGGAAAGAATCCGGGGACCCATTTCACGGCGAAACCGTAAGCTTTGCGTGTGGTCTCCGCGGCTTCTTCGAGAATTGCGTCCGGAATCTCCATGCCCGCTTCGATCGTAAGCCCGGTATAGGGATCGATCTCTTTTTCCGCGGAGAGCTTTTCCCGCAGTTTCCCGATCCGTTCCTCCTCGGCAAGCAGACGGTCCGCATATCCGGCGGCTGTCTCTCCTGGAGCGATCAGCAGTCCCTGCGAATCCAGTTCGGCAAGCAGTTCAAGATTCCCGTTTTCTTTCAGTGTCTCAATCTTTTCTTTATCCGGAAATGACATGTTGTCTCCAAAATATTTCAGTATGTTCCGTTCTTTTTCTAATAGCTTACTTAAATCCTGTGTGATTTCAAGTCCCCGCAGATAAAATTACGGGAAAAAGGGGGGAAAGCAGGAGTTCCGGGTTTTGAGCGTTTTGCTGTATCCTTATGTTTCATCGGAAAAAACAGGATTTTTTTCAAGACTCCTCTTGACAATTCTTCTGTTTTCGCTTATAATTAATATGACATCTAATATGATTTAATTGGAACTGTTAATATGAAACTGTATGAGAAAATCGGAAATGAACTCAAAGACGCCATTGCCGGAAATGTGTTGAAGCCCGGCGACAAGGTTCTTTCCATCAGCGAAATGAAGGAAAAGTATCAGGTCAGTCATATTACGGCGCTCCGGGTGTACCGGGAACTTTCCGCGGAAGGGCTGATCGCATGCCGCCACGGACAGGGGTATTTTGTCTGCGACCGTTCCCCGAAACAGCAGAAAGTTTTCGGGCGTTTCGCCTGTTTTGTCCGAACCATGCGGTCGCCGCGGGACAATGACAATTATTTCAACGAGATTAATACCGGAATTCAGATCGAGGCGGGAAACCGCCGGATTGATCTGCTTCTCCCGCATCATGCGGCGCTGCTGGATGCCTATGTCCCTTCGCCTGAAATGCTGGACGAGATCAGACGGGCGATGCTTTCCTGCGCGGACAGTGTGGACGGTTTTCTTCTGGACGAACGGATTCCTGATGAGACTGTTGCCGAGGTCATAGAGAAAACAAAGAAGCCTGCGGTTGTGATCAACCGCAGGACGAAGCTTCCCGTCAACATGGTCTGCCCGGACAATGAAAATGCTTTGCGCATGATTCATGACATGGGGAGCAGGATGAAATATACGCAGTTCATCTTCTGCGCTAAAAGAGATCAGTTTTCCTATGATTGTTCCGATTATAATTCTACGGAGCGTGCGGCACTGTTCCACATGCTTTTCAAGGACGAAAAGCATGAGTTGCTTGAAAACTGCCTGATGGTTCCGCGGGAGGTCTACCTGAAGAAGATCGATGAGGCTTACCGGCGGCGCCGGAAGCAGGGGCGGGTTCTGTTGATCTGCACGACTGACGTGCTTGCGGCAGAACTGATTTCTCATTTCCTTGCGGACGGAAAATTACC
>ERZ780157.3414-NODE-3414-length-13299-cov-3.838870_pt1 | contig 13299 bp, 9 predicted proteins | sample MGYA00511169_ERZ780157 | MGnify/ENA primary metagenome ERZ780157 (study PRJEB29588, sample SAMEA1965149) | human gut metagenome | biome: human gut; feature: human-associated habitat; material: faeces | place: Denmark | collected 2008/2010 ... | reverse complement strand
GGCGGCGTTACTCGGCAGGCGAGTCCCGTCACAGTCGCGCACGGCGTCGGCGCCCCACAGCTCGGCAATTCTCTTTGTACCATCGACAAAACTTTCGTCGGTAGGTATCGTAACTCTTCCTTTACTCATATACTTTCCTTTGGTTTTACTCCGTTGCGGCTAGTCGTTTTGCACAGGTTACAACGGCAAATCAAGTGGCGATTTTCTTATCGTGTTGCAAAGATTTTGCGACATATGCAAAATCGCAAAGCTTGCATTTCATCACAATTGCGATACGCTTACAAGCGCTTTGTACACGTTGCAATCCAAGTTATTTGCTCCGTACGGCAACACATCGATGTCTAGTTCGGGGATGTCGTTCACTTTTCCTTGCAGGTAATCTTGTATGCGTGCGGCGCAGTCTTCCAAGCGCGAAGCCAAACCTCCGAGGCGGATTTCGTGTATTTCCCACCCGAACGGTTTGTTGTCGGCAAACCACACCTTTTGCAAGGTACGTTTGAAGTTATGTACCGTTTTTGCAGTTTCTATGTACCTCTTTCGCAGTTTCAACAATTCTTTATGGTCGTTTTCTCGATATGCTCTGCGAGTATCCACTCCAAGCGTCGCTTTAAGCGCAAGCATATTGCATAGTGCCGCCATATTGTCAAACAGGTATTTGTATTGCTTGTTGCGCTCACCTGCCGAAGTAAGCTTCTCGGCGATATGTAGGTAATCGGGCAACGACGTGTTCACTATTGCGCTGTCCTTCCAACCCAAAAACGGGTCGTTGAACAGCAACGCCTTGCAACTGCTATACGGTTTGGAATAGTCAGCGTTGTCAGCCGTCACGTTGGGTGCGTCCAGCAACATAAAGTCATCGTAGCTTACGCCAAACAATTTGTCAAAGCCATGTCTAATCGCATTCTCGTCAAAGTTTCCTTCGGCGTATTGCTTGGCGGCATACAACACGGGCAAAGCGGCAAAGTAACTGCAATCATGTCCATTGTCGCCCCACAGTGCAACCAACACGTTGTTTATGCCGTGCTTGGCGACTTGCTTCATTGCGGGGGCAATGGTTTTTAGTGCATAGTGATTGAGCGGAGCAAAGCCTTGGCTCGTCCAAGCGGCGCAAGTAAACCACAGAGGCTTACCAAACTGCTCGTGCGAAGTCATCATTACGTCGTACATTTTTTCGTCGGTGTTGTAGTAGTCCCAGTAACACAACTCAACGTCGGGCACGTTGTCGATTACGTCTTGCGGCAAAACGGGGTTTGACACGCTGTACTCGCCGTGGTTGGACAGGCGGTAAAACATATCGCTCCACATGTGCACCTTAAAGCCGTATTTTGCGGCGATTTCCACAACCTTGTTTAGATGTCGGAGCAATAATTTGTGGCGGTCGACGTATCCGTGCTTGTCCAAATACTTGCCCAAACCTACGTGTTGCGCCTCGTCGAAACCGATGTTGACGTTGCGCGTAGTGAAGTCAGCCGCGAGGGAAGCAAACATTTTGTCTATCAGCTCGTATGTTTTCGGTTCGTCCACAAGCAAAATGTTGTCTATGTCGACAATGTCGGCGTACACGGGCAACTTGACCAAATTGTCCAAGTGGGACAGCGTTTGTATGCACGGCACCAACTCCACGCCGTGTGCCTGCGCATATGCGTCCATATCCTTGATTTCGTCGTGAGTGTATCCGCCGCGCATGTAACCGAAGAAGGGTTCGCCGTCGATTTGGTACAAGTCGTCGATACACAACTCCAACAAATTGTAGCCGATTTTCTCCAATATATCGACAAGCTTTTTTACCACTGACGGTTTCATCACGCCGTTGCTTGCACAGCACACAAGTGCTCCGAATTTTTTTTTCGTCATTTTCTCTTCCTCAAATTTCAAAACGTCCCTTTTCGACGCCCGTTGCATCGAAAAGGCACGATAGCATAAGCGAAAGTTACTTAACCGCACCAAAATCGGCAACCGCGGTGACACTTTCGGCTTACATATACATTATATCACTTGCACGACGGCGTTTATAGTAGCAAAATCGACAAAAAATAGGTAATTTTTCGCCAAATAAAGCAAGTTTGTTATGTCTTTTGTTTATTTTGTTGAGTTTTTACGCCAAACGTGATATACTCGAAACATGCTTAACTTCGACCTACAACTTATCAAAAAACTCTTGACGCACCTAGGCTACCTTGCAAAAGCTTCCGTGCAACTGTACGACGAAAACTTTGAAGGCACCTACGCTTGCACCGAGCCGGGCAACAAGTTTTGCCAAATGGTCAAGTGCCACTACGCCGACCGTTGCCGAAACTCCGACAGTTGCGCCATGCAAAAGGTGAAACAAGCCGACGGCAACAGCATGCACTACACATGCCACTTCGGCATGAAGGAAACGGTAATAAAGTTGCAACGCGGCAAGATAATTTACGGATATATTGTCATAGGACCGATGCGCGACACACGCACCGAAAAGCAGTCGCTGGCAACCATTGGAAAGTACTGCGCCGAGTACGGACTTAATGAAAAGGAAATGCGCAACTTTTTCTTCAAGACAACGAGGTTTTCGGAGCAAAAGTTTGAAGCCGTAAAGGAATTGACCCTTGCCATATTCGAGTACGCCGTAAACAAAAACCTGATCACCGTCAAACATAACGTATTTGAAAACACCATTGCGCCCTACGTCAAGGCAAACCTAGACAAACCGCTAGGCTCCGACGAGCTGTGCGAAGTGTTTTGTATGTCGGAGAAGCAAATTTACACCGCCGTGGTCAAGGCTACGGGCATGCCACCCAAGAAATACGTCACGGCGCAACGCATGCTTGGCGCACGAGAGCTAATCGAAACCACCGACGAACCGCTGACGGACATCGCCGACAAAGTAGGCGTACACGACTACAACTACTTCGGCAAAGTCTTCCGCAAAACATTCGGCCACGCCCCGTCGTATTACAGACGAAAACACAAGTGATGTACGTACGGCACGTGATAAGAACGTCGCAACAACCTAACCTATCTACACGTACAGAGCAACGACAGACTTTGCGCAAACACGATATAATTAAAACATAGAATACTACAAAAAGAATTGATTTCTACAAAAAATTTGATACGTATGCAAAAATTAACGACCAAGCAACAGATTACACTGCCACTTGGTCGTTTTTGTTGAGTATTAAAACTCTATAACCGCCAAACACCTTTATCCACAAGTTGCGGATAGCTTTGTTTGTTGACGTACTTATCCAACGCCGAACACACGTACAAAAACCACGCCAACACGGCTATCGGCAAAGCCAAAACAAACACCATTTTGCAAACGTAGCGGACTGCAAACACGGAAACCATATCTAGTAAGCCGTGGGACATAAACAGTACGGAAAACAATATCGAAATCGGCAATGTCTTGACGTACAAAAACGCCGACGTAGCAAAAATGTCGCCAAACTTGTGGTTGTAGATTGCCACTTGCACCAGCATATGCAATGCCGGCGGAAACACGACAAACACGTACAAGCACAGCGGTATGTACGACCACACGTCACTGTTAGTTTGCATCACGACGGAGTCGAACGCATTTAGTACGCCTAGCACGAAGAATACAATCAGGTATCTGCCGACGTTTTGTTTGACGCCTACGGCAAAGTCCTTCCAAAACTCAACCGGCTCCGACCATGCCATTTGTCGCACTTGACGTACGACGCCTGACAACCCGACGGCAAACACGAGAAAACCGACCACGTTCAACGCCGAAGCAACCAAAGTGACAGTAGCCACTGCGCCGCTGTATTCGTCGGCGGTCAACAATTCTTGCTTATACTTGTCGTACAAGGTGGCTACGGACATATCTGCGTACATCCTTACGGCGAAAAGCGGCAAGGCAAAAATCAGCAAAATCAAACCGCAAAGGAGAAATTTGCCGAAATGCGTTTTTATCCGATCGCCGAATACTTGCCACCGATTGTGTGGCAAACCGTATTTTTCGCTTTTGTTGTCAAGTTCGTTTTTCATAAATACCAAGTACACATTGAAGTTGTCTGCTTTTGAATTTTTATGTAAAGTTGCGTTACCGAGCAGTACACAACAAATAGTAAAAAAGCGCGCCTTTTGCCTCAAAGACATCGGGTGCGCTTGCTAATGTACTATTTTTGCTTTTTACGCACACATATCGAGGATTTGCTCTTCAAACCGTGTGCAAAACGCAACTATTTATCCTTTTTCTTAAACCAATGCGGCTTCTTAGCTTCCGCTTCGGCAAGTGCTTGCGCCGCCGCCTCCTCTTGCTGACGCACCATTTCTTCGTAGTACTCGGGCTTGCTCATAACCTCTTGGTCGTACAAGTGGCACGCCACAAAGTGACCGTTGCCTACGTCCTTAAACTCGGGGTTGAGCACCTTGCACGCCGCCATACATTGCTTGCAACGTGTGTGGAACTTGCAACCTGCGGGCGGATTGGCAGGTGAAGGAATGTCGCCTTCCAACACGATACGCTTGATCTTGGTGTCGGGGTCGGGGATAGGAATTGCCGAGAACAACGCCTTGGTGTAGGGGTGCAAGGGGTTGTCAAACATCTCGCGCTTGCTGCCGTACTCCACCATGTTTCCTAGGTACATCACGCCTACGTCGTCCGAGATGTGTTCCACAACGGACAAATCGTGGGAGATGAAAATGTAGGACAGGTGTTCCGACTCTTGCAAGTCCTTAAACAAGTTGATGATTTGAGCTTGAATAGACACGTCCAACGCGCTGACAGGCTCGTCGCAAATGACAAGTTTGGGTTTCAACGCAAGTGCCTTTGCAATACAAATACGTTGACGTTGACCGCCGCTGAATTCGTGCGGATAACGGTCGAAGTAGTGAGGTTGCAAGCCGCACTTTGTCATGATGTCGACTACGTAATCTTTGTACTCTTCGGGAGGAACGATGTTGTGTACCTTTACCGCTTCTCCGACGATTTCGCCAACCGTCATACGAGGAGACAGCGACGAATAGGGATCTTGGAATATCATTTGGAAGTTGGGACGCAACTTGCGCAACGCCTCGCCTTTCAATTTTTCGATGTGTACTCCGTCAAAGATAATTTCGCCGTCGGTAGGCTCGTAGAGGCGCAAAATCGTGCGTCCGAGGGTTGTTTTGCCGCAACCCGATTCTCCTACGATACCGATCGTTTTACCTTCCCTAAGCTTAAACGAGACACCGTCTACCGCCTTGAGATACACGGTGTTCTTCTTGAACAAACTTTTGGAAATAGGAAAGTACTCTTTGAGGTTGTTTACTTCCAGTATGTACTTTTCGCCGTTGTCCGTTTCGGGAGTTGTAATTGGAGTGTTATTCATTGTCGTTACCCTCCTTCAACGCAAGATAGCACGCCACAAAGTGCGTCGGGGAAACCTGTACCATCGGGGGATACTCGCCCTTACAAATGTTGCACTTCATGTTACATCTATCCTTGAAGTAGCAACACGTGGGCATGTTGATGGGGTTGGGTACGTTGCCGGGGATACTGTACAATCTGTCCACTTCCTTGCCGACAACGGGTTTGCTCTTTTGCAAGCCGATTGTGTACGGGTGCATGGGGTTTTTGAATATTTCCTGCACGGTACCTTTTTCCACCACTCTGCCTGCGTACATTACTACAACGTAATCCACCATTTCGGCAATAACGCCGAGGTCGTGGGTTATGAGCATAATACTGCCGCTGATTTTTTGCTTGACGTCACGCAACAAATCGAAGATTTGCGCCTGTATGGTAACGTCCAAAGCCGTTGTAGGCTCGTCAGCGATAATCAGCTTGGGGTTGCAACAAAGTGCCATTGCAATCATTACACGTTGGCGCATACCGCCGGAAAGCTCGTGCGGATAGCAATTGTAGACGTGGTCGGGCATTGCGATACCGACAAGGCGGAGCATTTCGAGACTCTTTTCCTTAGCGAGCAGTTTGTCCGCTCCGTCCACGTGCAACAGAGTAACTTCGTCAAGTTGGTTGCCTATGGTAAACACGGGGTTTAGCGAAGTCATCGGCTCTTGGAAAATCATGCTGATTTCGCTGCCTCTGATACGCGACATTTCGCTGAGCGGCATCTTGGCAATGTCCACTACTTCGTCGTGTTCCTCAAACAGCGTCTTAAAGCGCGGTTTACCCTTGTGATCCACCGACTGACGAGTAACTTCGTTGCCGTTTTCGTCGGTGACGGTTTCCATGATGGGTTCCTTGCCGACGGGAGTTTTTACCGTAGAGCAAAATCTGATACTGCCACTGACGATTTGTCCCATGGGACCTTGCACAAGCTGCATAAGCGACAAACTCGTGACCGACTTGCCGCAGCCGGACTCGCCCACTACACCCACGGTGGAACCGCGAGGGATATTGAACGAAACGCCGTTTACTGCCTTGACAACGCCGTTGTCCGTGTAGAAATAGGTGTGCAAATCGTCAAACTCGACAATATTGTCGGGATCTTTCATTTCGGTGACGTAGTCTTCGCGAGTAAATGCTGCCCTACGCTTTTGAAGAGCTTTTATCTCCCGTGCGTTGGAACGTGCGATCTCACGCGACTCGTCGGCGGTAATATAGTGACCGTTTTGTTTTTTTTCTGCCATACCGTTACCTCATTGCCTTGGGGTCGTAAGCGTCGCGCAGTCCGTCACCCACAAAGTTGAACGCCAATACTGCCAAAATAATGCAGATACCGGGCGCAATCCACAAGTTGGGGTACAAACGCAATGCGGTGTTGTTTGCCGCGGCGTTGATCATGTTGCCCCACGTTGCGTATTGCATGGGAAGACCGATACCGAGGTATCCGAGGGTGGCTTCCGTAAGGATAATACCGCCAAGACCCAAAGTCATGGATACGATAAGTTGCGGCATTACGTTGGGGATAAGGTGCTTGAATATCTTGCGCCATACGGGCAAACCGCTTGCTTCCGCGCTAAGCATAAAGTCTTGCTCACGAAGAGTAAGGATTTGTCCGCGTACCAATCTTGCCGTTCCTGCCCAGCCGAACAACGTCAGCATTGCCATCATTACATACAGCTTTGCAGGACCCGTCACGTTGCGCGCGTCCAATGCCACGCCGATAATCATCATCATGGGCAACGTCGGCACACAGTTGAATATGTCGACGATACGCATTATTATCTGGTCGACCCAGCCGCCGAAGTAGCCTGCCAAGCCGCCTAGGAACACGCCTAGTATCGTTTCCAAAATGATTACTACGAAGCCTACCGTCAAGGAAACTCTGCCGCCGTACATCAAACGGGAGAATACGTCGTAGCCCTTGTCGTCCGTACCCAACCAGTGAGATGCGGAAGGTTTGAGGTAGTTGGTCGGTTCAGAAAACTTGACGATGTACACGGGGTCTTCGCCGTAAGTAGGTGCGTCGACAAGGGTCGTGTACTCTTCGGTAATCTTTTGCGAGTTGTCCGCTTCGTCCTCGCCCCAAATAAAGCTAAAGGGGAGGAACGGTCCCAAAAACGAGAACACGAACAGCACAATCAGCATAATCAATCCCGTCATAGAGAGCTTACTGCGGAAAAACCGTTTGAGGACTATCCGTCCGGGGCTCAATGTGCGGCTGGTAATTTCTTCCGTGGATTGCTCGCCTTCGTCCTCTTTGTAAGGAGCAAAGGCGTCTTTTTCGCTCAAAGCACGTTTAAGCGCGTCGTTACTTTCTTCAACAAGTCCCACTACGTTTTGCTCGTCGGAGAGCAAGGTGTCGGTAGGATTGTTGACTAATTCTTCTTTGTTGTATTCCATACCTGTACTCCTTACTTACCGAGCTTGACGCGCGGGTCAACCACTGCATACATAAGATCGCTAAACAATGTACCGATGACCGTAAGTACGGCAATGAACATGTTGTAACCCATGATGAACGGAACGTCGCCCACTACCAATGCGTCGTAGGCAAGTTTACCGATACCGGGGATACTGAACACTGTTTCGGTGATCATTGCGCCGCCGAAGAGGCTGGGCAAGATGCCTGCCATCATGGTGACGAGGGGGATCATTGTGTTGCGGAAAACGTGCTTGTAGATTACTTTGTGTTCGCTAAGTCCCTTTGCGCGAGCGGTACGCACGTAGTCGGCTTTCAATGCCTCCAACGTGTTTGTACGGGTGTAACGCATAAGAGAACCGATACTCAAAATTACCAACACCGCCATAGGCAACACCATGTGCCACAGCATGTCGCCCAAGCGTTGCAACCAAGTTGCGTTCATCGGGAGGGACGCCGACACAAGACCGCCGACTTCAAACCACCCCAGTTGCACTGCAAACAAACGTATAAACAATGCGCCGAGGAAGAATGTGGGCAAACTGATACCGATCATAGCCAATATCGTAACGGTGTAGTCCAACACGCCGTATTGGTGAGTTGCCGCCTTGATACCCAAAGGAATGGCTATCGCAAATTGCAATATCGTAGCGATGAAAGCGATGGCAAAGGAAATACCCATGTTTTGGAATATTACCGTTTGTACGGGTTTCTTGTACTTAAAGGACATACCCAAGTTGCCTTGTAGCATGTTGCCGAGCCATCCGAAGTAACCTCCGAGAATAGCGACAAACTTGTCCCAACCCGTTGCCACGCTGTAATTGACGGAAACGTTGATTTTTGCACCGCTGTCGCTTGTAAACACGATTTGACGTATTACGGACAAGTCCTCGGCGGTTTCCACAAGAGCGAAAGTACCGCTTTCCTTGAGTTCCAACACTTCGTCAAGGGTGATGATCGTGTTGTCGTCCTTCTTGTCGTCGCCGTCGGTAGCGCCGTCCGATTTGTCGCCGCTTTCCGTCGTGTTTGTACCGCGAAGGGTAACTTTGTATATCTTGTATGTACAAGTTCCGCCGTTAGAAGGCACTTCCAACACTACGCGCATGTTGTGCGAGCCGTCGTAACTGCCTGCGTACCACTCGAGGTATGATTCACCGCCGGGCACTACGTGGTTTTCGTAAGTGTCCTCTTTGGTGTTTTTGGTAAACGTTATATCCTTGTATTCGCTACCGTCGCCGAGTTTCAACTTGAGGTATGCGTCCGGCATGGAAAGTCCGTACAATTCCTTGATACGGTCCACGTCGTCCTGCGTCATGGTACCTTGCGATACTGCCGACGAATATTGATTGTCTACGTAGTCCGTAGGCATCATGCGAGCAAGAGCATAAATTATTACCGACACTCCGAAAAGAATGAGCACGGACAACAATAATCTCTTGACTATATACTTTATCATGTCCATAGTAAAAGCGTCCTGTGTTGTTTGGGTTGTTAGCGCCGGCTAAACAACCCTAGGCTGTGTATGATTTTTACCGCAGATGACGAGAGGACGGTTTGTCCCCTCGTCGCGGTGTGAGTTTTTTCACTCGTTTTCCTTTTGCGTGATGTACGCATTTTGCGGCAATGCCGCTTGCGTTATCTTAGTTGTACTCTACTTCCCAAATACGCGACAACAATCCGTTGTACGGAGTAAGGTCGGACTCCTTGGTCATAGAATCTCTCTTGAGGATTTCGCCTCTGAATGCGGCAAGGTCGTTTCTTTGGTAGGTGGGGAATTCCACTGCCAATTCCATAATCTTGTCAAGTGCTTGAGCGTAGATTTCGGTACGTTCGTCTTGCTTTGTCGTTTCTCTACCTTGGTCGATAAGGTCGCTCAAGTCTTGTACAAGTTGCCATTCCGTTTGGTATACGCTGTTTCTCAAAGTACCTTTGATGTAGGAGTAACCCCAGTTGTTGGTGGAGCTTGCCTTGCTGTCCTTGTGGTAGACTTGGTACATGTCGGGGTCAACCGTGGAAGACCAAGCTGCCGCCCAAACCGCCAACTTACCCGTGGACAGGTCGCTGAGTGCCGTTTGTGAAGTAACTACTTGTACGTCGAAACCGTGCTCATTGAGCAGCTTCATTGCGGAAAGGAACATAGAGTATGCGGGGTGGTCGGTAGAACCGCCTGCAATTGTGAACTTGTAGTTGAGGGTGTCAACGCCAAATCCGGGGATAGTCTTTTCGTACACGCCTTCACCGTTTTTGGTGTAACCTGCGTCCTTTACCAAAGCTTCGATTTCCGCACCGGTACTGTCGTAACGGTAATCCAAACCTTTTTCTTCGTCTACGTAAACAGTTGCGTCTTCGGGGTAAGCCCAGCTTGCCTTTGACATAGGACGAGTGATGATGGAAGCAAGACCGCCCTTGTAGTAGTTGTTGACGATGATGGATGTATCAAACGACTTCATGATTGCACGACGTACGTTGATGTTGGGAACGAAACGAGGGTTGATACCTACGTAACCGTAACCGCTAGTCATTGTTTGTACCGATTGCAAACCGGCCTTTTGCAAAGCCGTCTTGTTTTCTTGCGTTGCGTTGGGTTCACCGAAGTCGATATCGCCGTTGATGAGTGCGCCGATTATTTGGTCGGTTTCGACAACCTTGTACTTGAGGTACTTGATCTTGGCATTGCTGAGGTTTTTACCTACGGTTTCAAAGTAGGGGTTACGTTCGTAGTAGACCATGTTCTTGTCAAAGAAGGTGTCTGCGCTGACCGTCTTTTGATCACCCGTTTCGTTGGAAGCCATGTAGGAACCTGCGCCGAGGGGCAAACCGACCTTTTCGGGAGCATTGATGACGGTGTTCATGAAGTCACTGTCACCGAATTCCAAACCGAAGTTGGTTTTTCCGTCGAATTCGTCGATGTATTTGTGCTTTTCACCCTTCTTGTTGATGTAACCGTCGTTTGTGGAGTAGTAATGCATCGGGGAAACGGTGAAGGAGAAGTTGTAGATAGCTTTGGGGTCTACACCGTTGATTTTGATGCAAAGTACGTCGTACTCTTCGCCGTTCATATCGGAAGCGGAAACGCCGTCGAAAGAGGTAACCTTTTTGGTAGTGATACCGCTGATGCTGGGCACGATTTTGTCGCTATTTGCAAAGTGTTCGCTCTTTGCTTCGGCGGCAAACAAGTCGGAGATTGTACCTGCCGTACCCCAGTTGGTTACAACGTTTTCAAATTGAGAAGCCGTCGTCTTGCTAACGTCGCACTTGCCGTCGCTGTTTTTGGGGAAGAAAGCCTCGAATACGCTGTTGATACAAACTTGTTGTTCGGCAGCTTCCTTATTCATACCCGTTTTTGTAAGTTTTTCGACTTCCTCTTTCAAGTCTTCGTCGTAAATCTTTTGCGCTGCCGTAGCGTCGAGTTTGAAGTTGCCATCCTTGTCTTTGTAGATTTTATTGCTACCTTCGCTTTCCTTACGGAGAAGGTCGCTGTAACCGCCGTCGTTGAGAAGGAATACTTGCCACTTGTCGGTAAAGTCGTTGTTTTCCTTGTAGGAGGTCATGTCGATTGCGTTCCAGTCGGAGGTAAGCTCTTCCAAGAACTTGTCTGCAACGGTTTGGAAATCCTTTTGCAATTTGGGAAGTGCACTTTCGGCAGGTTCGGTACCTTTGTCGTCGGGACTAGAGTGACCGTAGAACTTGACGTAGCTTACCAAGTCATTGATACGTTTCTTTGCCGCGTCGGCGAAGCTTTGCTCGAATGCCGTTTCGTCACCGGGTTGAAGTTGTTGTTGACGGTAGCTCTTGAGTCCTACAATGTCCGTGGAGTAAATCGTGGACGAACCGGTGTAAGCGGGGTCAAGGTACACGTACAAGTTGAACAACACGTCCTTGATGGTGAGAGGTTTTCCGTCGGAGAACTTGATGCCGTTTTTGATGAGGAACTCGTAGTTGGTGTAGTCGCCGTCTTCCTTGACGGTGTACGCTTTGACAACCGTGGGTTCGTCTTCACCGCAAACGATGTTGCCCTTCTTGTCGGTGTTAAGCATACCGATTTGCGTCAAACCTACGATTTGAGAGTCGTATGCGGAAGACGAGAAATACGGGTTGAACACTCCGTCGGGGGTGGAGATACTCATTGTGAAAGCACGAGTTTCGGGGTCGTAACTCTCTTTTTTGGGGTCACATGCGACAAGTCCGACCACTTGCAACAATAGGAAGCAAGTGAGGACGAGCGCAAATACTCTACTACTCTTTTTCATTATTCAAACTCCTTTGTTTAGTTATTTCGTCTAAGCGTTGTCCGCACCCGTCATAACGATGGTCACTGTCGACTCGATGTCGGCAGGGGCAGGGGCTGTCGCTTGAGCGTTGTTACCGATAATCCAATTGCTGTAAGAAGGCTCTAAGTAATTTCTGTATTTGCAATTGATTGTGCCCGACACGCTGACATTGCTCACTTGCGCGCCCTCCACGGCACCGCAAGCAAACATTGCAAGTTTGTATTCGCCGGACAGAGTTACTTCCGCAGTTATGCTTACGTTGCTAAACGTCAAATCGTAAACATTTGCCTTTTCGCCCAACGAGCCGAACAGCGCGCAGTAGGCGAGGTTGTTTTTGTTGAATGTGTGGTTGATACTGATGTTGGAGATTGTGTGTCCGTTACCATTGATTGTGGCATTAAACTTTTCCACCATGCTCCAATCTACACCGTTGAAGTCGATGTCTGCGTCAACATAAATATTGACATTGCTAAGCAACGCCGAGGTGAATTCCTGTGCAGTCTTGACGATTGTCCAACGACCGGGGATAAACTTGACGTATACCGTCACGTCCTCTTCACCGAAGGTGTACGGCCAACCAAACACTTGCGTGCACTCCGCATCCACGTAGTACTCGTACAGCGTGTAGTCGGTTTTGCTCGGTTGTTGACGAGAGGAGGGTTTGCTACGCGTTTTGCCGGGTTCTCCGTCGCTGATGGTCTTGACAACTTCGCCCGTTGCGCTGTCGACAAACTTCATTTCCACCTTTTGCACGAGGTGTGCGTACAAAGTGATGTTTTCCGTAACGCGCATTGTTTCAAAGTCCCACTCTTCGCCGAGTGCCACAATGCCGTCCTCGTCCTTGACGATGTTGCCGTCGGAGTCGAGCTTGGGCAAGTACCACTTGTTGTCGCAGTAGTAACCGCTGAACGACATTGTAGCAAAGTCATTGCGGTCACCGGGCTTCAAACCGACAAGGGAGTTGTCGGCAACGCCCAAAAACAATTGCAAGTCGCGGTCGGTCAGTTTGTTGTCCGCTTTGTACTTGTCGCCCACGTTGTAATCAAACGTGACAAGGTGGTCGTATTCCTTAGATGTGGTTTGGCATGCGCCCAACAACATCAAGGAAAGCAACAACGCCATTGCCATGATGACAATCGGTATTATTTTGCTGTGTTTTGTTGTCTTAAACATTTTCAATCCTCAGGCGAAAACCGATGTGACCTCGCCGTACATTTAGGTGTCGATTGGTTTGCCCCGACTGCGCGCGAGCTTGTCGCACGTAGCCGAGG
>ERZ780157.3405-NODE-3405-length-13333-cov-3.943290_pt1 | contig 13333 bp, 6 predicted proteins | sample MGYA00511169_ERZ780157 | MGnify/ENA primary metagenome ERZ780157 (study PRJEB29588, sample SAMEA1965149) | human gut metagenome | biome: human gut; feature: human-associated habitat; material: faeces | place: Denmark | collected 2008/2010 ... | reverse complement strand
CTGTCGGTCTTTTCCTTCCACCAGGCGTCGAATCTCTGTTTGGTTTCCTCTGTGAGCATGTTCTGTTTCCTCAAAATCCAATTAAGTTTTACCTGAAATCGTTTGGAGCTTCAAAAAAAATCGGGGATTCGGAGCCGCCGTGGAAATGTCCGGACTGTTTTTCATTAGATGTGATCGAGATGGATAATTTCTCCATGGAGTATTTACAGGCAAAAGAAAATCCGAATACGGAAAAAGTAATCTTACAGCTTCACGGGGGCGGATATGTCGGAGCGATGCGGAATGCATACCGTATGTTTGCCGGACTTTACTGTGAAGTCAGCCATGGAATGAGTGTTCTGACACCCGATTACCGTGTGGCACCGGAACATCCGTATCCGGCGGCTTTAGAAGATGCCTATGCCGCATACTGTTATCTGTTGGAACAGGGGTGGTTTTCCGAGCAGATCATCATCGCAGGAGATTCCGCAGGAGGCGGTCTTGCGATGGCATTATGCCATTATCTGAAAGATCACGGAAAGCAGCTTCCGTGTGGGATCGTAGCCATGTCACCGTGGACAGACCTTGCGGCGAGCGGGGAATCTTACGAGACAAACTTTGAGCGCGACCCGTTATTTGGAAAAACAAGGGACAGCCTTATTTATAATAAAGATTATATTGGGGATAACGACCCGTATAATGCTTATATTTCGCCTTTATATGGGGATTTCAGGGGATTTCCGCCGATGCTGATACAGGTTGGTTCCTATGAGATGCTGCTCTCGGATTCTGTGGATGTGGCTGCAAAAGCCAGAGAACAGGGAGTAAAAGTAAGAATCAGTATTTATGAAGGAATGTTCCACATCTTTCAGATGGCAGCAAAAATGCTGCCGGAATCTAAAAGAGCGTGGGTTGAGATCGGTAAATTTATTGATGTTTTGCTAAATGACTGACATCCATATAGACAGGGATACCGCTTTCGTATTTTACTGGAACTTCACCGAGTATGAGAGGTGAAAGGTAATCGATCAGTGGCTGTGTGACATCATTGCCTGCATCGTTGATCCATTCTCTCGGAATTGATTTTGCCTCGTTTGCAATGTGGCGGATCTCGGCATGCTCATAGGCGATTTCGTACGGAGCATCAGAGATACGGCGCATTGTTACCATGGAAGCGGTAACACCTTCCTCGGAGAGAGCAACCGCTTTCTGACCGAGAGTAAAAGCCTCATCAAGATCAGTCTTTGAAGCAAGGTGTGCAGCGCAGCGCTGTAATACGTTGACTTCCACGGAACGGACTTTAACGCCTAGTTTTTCTTTGACTAAAAATTCAAGTGTTTTTCCGGCTCCGCTTAACTGGCTGTGACCAAAGGTGTCAACAGAACTTTCGGAAGCACTGATATAGTTGCCGGAAGCATCGCGGATACCTTCGGATACGGCAACGATCACGTTATTGCGCTCGAAAAGCATACGCTTTACATCCAGTAAAAAGTCCTCTTTGTCAAATGGAACCTCCGGGAGATAGATCAGATGTGGTGCTGTATTATAACCGTTTCTTGCCAGTGCAGAAGCAGCGGTCAGCCATCCGGCATCACGTCCCATGATTTCCACGATCGTCACACTTTTGACTGCATAGATAAATGTGTCATGTGCGATTTCTAAAAGAGAAGATGCGATATATTTTGCGGCAGAACCGAATCCTGGTGTATGGTCTGTCTCACAGAGATCATTGTCGATGGTCTTTGGAATACCGACAATACGCACCGGACTGCCGATTTTTTTGCCATATTCGGAGAGCTTTAAGACGGTGTCCATAGAATCGTTGCCGCCGATATAAAAGAAAGCATCAATATGGTAAGTTTCAAACTGTTTGAAAATGAATACATAGGAAGAATCATCATCTAAATAATTTGGCAGTTTGTAACGGCAGGAGCCAAGATACATTGCCGGAGTGACCTTTAAGCGGTCGAGATATTCCGAATTCTGCTGTATTAATTCAGAAAGATTCGTCAGATCGTTGTTTAAAATACCTGTGATTCCGTTTAAGGAACCATAAACCGTGTCATACATGTCAGAACGCATTACACCGTCGATCACACCGGCAAGGCTGGCATTGATCGCAACAGTAGGGCCGCCTGACTGTGCTACCATACAGTTTTTTGGACTCATAAGAAAACTCCTTTGTGTTTGATCTTCTTTTTGCAATGTCTATCATACAAAAAAAGGCACGGTTGCGCAATCATTAAATTAAATAGAAAGAGTGATGGTATACCATGAAAATATGTACATTGTGTCCTAGAATGTGCGCTGTGGACCGAAAATCCGGTGAGCGCGGCATCTGCGGACAGACCACAGAGATTAAGGTGGCGCGTGCGGCACTGCACTTCTGGGAAGAACCCTGTATTTCCGGGGAGATGGGTTCCGGTGCGGTCTTTTTTTCCGGCTGTGCACTGCACTGTGTGTTCTGCCAGAATGAAAATATTGCAAATGGTACAGCTGGTAAGGTGATAAGTACGGAGCGGCTTGGCAAAATTTTTCTGGAACTCCAGGAAAAGGGTGCCAATAATATCAACCTTGTGACACCGGGGCAGTTTGTACCACAGATCATAAAAGCGGTAGAGCTTGCAAGAAATCAGAATTTAAAGATTCCCATCGTTTATAACACCAGCAGCTATGAAAATGTGGATACGATCCGTTCTTTAGAAGGAATTGTGGATATCTATCTTCCGGATTTTAAGTATTTTGATACCGCTTTGAGTGCAAAATATTCCCATGCGCCGGATTACCCTGCTGTGGCTAAGGCGGTGATAGCGGAGATGGTGCGTCAGACGGGTGCGGCAGTTTTTGAAAACGGGGAGGATTCCCTGATGAAGCGTGGTACGATCGTGCGCCATCTGATCCTGCCGGGGTGCACGAAAGATTCCAAAGCAGTTTTGAAATATCTGCATGAAACCTATGAGAATCAAATATATATCAGTATCATGCACCAGTTTACACCGCTCTCTAACGTGAAAAAATATCCGGAATTAAACCGTAAGATCACGGATCGGGAATATGATGAGGTTATTGATTTTGCAATCGATATAGGGATTGAAAACGGTTTTATCCAGGAGGGGGAGACGGCGGAGGAGAGTTTTATTCCGGAATTTGACAATGAGGGAGTTTGAGGTTGACGCATTTTCGAATATCTCATATAATTCCATAGTAATGATGGCAATAGAGGGAGTGTGAAACGAATGAAGAGAAAAGTAAGATTCATAGCTGCACTTTTCTGCATGGGATGTCTTGCGACAGAACCTGCGGCAGACATAAAGGCTGCCGGAATCCAGGTGGCTGCTGCACAGACAACACTTTCCGCAGATAATTCGCTGGAAGTGTTATCACTTTCTGCGGGAACATTATCCCCGGACTTTACAGGAAAGACAGTACAATATACAGCTACCGTACCGAATGATGTCACAAGCGTTACAGTGACGGCAACACCGGTTAATGAATTTGCGACGGTACAGTCGATCACAGGAAATGACAATCTGCAGGTCGGTACAAATACGATAAAAGTAGTCGTGAAGGCGCAGAACGGAGCACTCGCCCAGTATACGATCACACTGACCAGAGAAGATGGACAGACAGCAGACGGAACAGTGGATCAGCCGGCGGATGGAACAGACAGTCAGACAACAGACCAGCCGGCGGATGGAACAGATGGACAGGCAGCAGACCAGAACGCAGAGTTTGAAACAGAAGAAGCGGAAGATGTTTCTAATATGGAATATCTCCAGCAGGAATACAATGATCTCTCTGAACAATATGCAAAAGAAAAGTCTTTTTCCAGAAATATGATGGGAATTATGGCTTTTGTGATCGCAGTACTTGTCGTTATTATTATCAATCTTCTATTGAGAGGACGTAAGAGTGACGACTGGGATGAGGAAGAGGATGACTGGGACTGGAAGTCCGAAAAACAGGGAAAGGATCAGGACGCAGAAGATGATACTGATCTGGAAGAAGATGATAATATAGAAGAGAATCCTGGCGTGGAAGAAGATGATTTGGAAGTAGATGATCCGGAAGACGCTGACTGGGAGGAGGAAGAAACACAGAGAAAAGGATTTTTCCACAGAAAACCAAAAGAAAAAGTGGAAGAAGAGCCGGATGATGTGGAAGAAAACGATACAGAGAACGAAGTCGGCGTATCAAAGATCCATAAAGTGCGTGCGGGATTGTTTGGACGTGGCATGTCTGACGATCTTGACGATGAGGACTGGGAAGAGGACGAAGATTTCCTGCCGGTAGAAAGAAAAAAACCGGAGGAGAAACAAAGGCCGGAGAGAAAAGAAAAACCGGAGGAAAAACAGCGCACGGAGAGAAAAGAAAAACCGGAGGAGAAACAAAGGCCGGAGAGAAAAGAAAAGCCGGAGCGGAAACATACTCCGGAGAAAAAACACATTCCGAGAGAAGAAGAGGAAGAAGATGATTTAGAGATCATCGATTTAAATGATTTATAAATAGAAAAAGAATGGAGAAACTATGCAGATACGATATACATCAAAAGCAAAAAAAGCAATCGATCAGGCTTCAAAGATGTCGAAATCACTGCATCATCATTATATCGGAACGGAGCATATCCTGATCGGACTTTTAAAAGAAGGAACGGGCGTCGCTGCGCAGGTATTAAATGATAATGGAGTAGAACTTGACAAAGTCATGCAGCTGATCGAGGAACTCATTGCACCGGATGCACAGGTGCTGACGGCAGAGGCTAAGGAATATTCGCCGAGGGCACTGCAGGTGTTAGAAGGGGCAGCAAGGGAGGCAGCTCGTTTTCATGCAGAGGAGATCGGGACGGAGCATATCCTGATCGCGATGATGAAAGAGACAGAGTGTGTGGCATCCCGCCTTTTAAATACCTTAGCGGTCAATATCCAGAAAATGTATGTGGATATCCTGATCGCAATGGGAGAAGATGCGAGCCTGTACAAAGAAGATTTCATGAATGGTAAGCCGGTGAAAAAAACAGCATCGGATACACCGGTATTAAATCAATACTCCAGAGATCTGACTGCATTGGCGGCAGAGGGAGTATTAGATCCGTTAGTCGGCAGACAGGAAGAGATCGACCGTGTGATTCAGATCTTAAGCAGAAGGACAAAGAATAACCCATGTCTGATCGGTGAACCGGGCGTTGGAAAGACTGCGATCGTTGAGGGAATTGCGGAGCGTATTACAACCGGAATGGTTCCGGATACCGTTGCGGGAAAGCGGGTGGTATCTTTGGATATGTCCGGAATCGTGGCAGGCTCAAAATATCGCGGTGAGTTTGAGGAGCGCATTAAAAAGGTACTTCAGGAAGTACGGGCAGCCGGCAATATCCTGCTCTTCATCGATGAACTGCATACAATCATCGGAGCGGGCGGAGCGGAAGGAGCAATCGATGCTTCCAATATATTAAAACCTGCACTTGCGCGTGGGGAACTGCAGCTGATCGGTGCAACGACAATCGATGAATACCGCAAATATATTGAAAAAGATGCTGCGCTAGAGCGCAGATTCCAGCCGGTTACGGTAGAAGAGCCGTCGGAAGAGGAGGCAGTGCAGATTTTAGAGGGACTGCGGGAACAGTATGAAAAGCATCATCAGGTAAAGATTACGGATGATGCGGTATCGGCAGCAGTACGCCTGTCTGCGCGCTATATCAATGACCGTTTCCTGCCGGATAAAGCAATCGATCTGATGGATGAGGCTGCAGCAAAGGTACGTCTGCGCGCGGGTGGAAAACCGGAGGAAGTCGTTGAATTAAGACATCGCATCAACCTGTTAGAAGAGGAAATGTTAGAATTTCTGCACGATGGTGATGTGGAAGGTGCAAAGCAGAAGAAGAACGAAAAAGAAGCGTGTGAAGAAGAGCTTGCCAAAATACAGGCAAAGACAAAGAAAGACAGCCGCAGTAAAAAGTTAAAAGTGACAGAAGACGATATTGCGGATGTGGTATCCGGATGGACGAAGATCCCGGTAAGAAAGATTGCCGAGGGGGAGGCTGCCCGCTTAAGAAAATTAGAGGCTACCTTACACAAACGTGTCATCGGTCAGGAGGATGCGGTGAGTGCAGTGGCAAAAGCTGTGCGAAGAGGACGTGTCGGATTAAAAGATCCGAGGCGCCCGATCGGTTCTTTCCTGTTCTTAGGCCCGACCGGTGTCGGAAAAACAGAGATCTCAAAGGCACTTGCGGAGGCAGTGTTTGGCAGCGAACAGTCTATGATCCGTGTTGATATGTCGGAATATATGGAGAAACACAGCGTATCAAAGATGATTGGTTCACCGCCAGGATATGTAGGCCATGAGGAGGGCGGACAGCTCAGCGAAAAGGTGCGCAGAAATCCGTATTCGGTGATCCTGTTTGATGAGATCGAAAAGGCGCATCCGGATGTATTTAATATTTTACTGCAGGTGTTAGACGACGGTCATATCACGGATTCCCAGGGACGCAAAGTGGATTTCAAAAATACGATCATTATTATGACGTCAAATGCCGGAGCACAGGCGATCATTGAGCCGAAAAAACTTGGATTTGCAGTTTCGGATGATGAAAAACAGAATTATGACCGCATGAAAAACAGCGTGATGGAAGAAGTACGCCGTATTTTTAAACCGGAATTTTTAAACCGTATTGATGAGACGATCGTATTTAGAGCGTTAAACAAAGACGATATGAAACAGATCGTTGCACTGATGTTAAAAGAACTTACAGATCGCTGTGAAAAACAGATGGGAATCCACCTTACCGTGCGTGACAGCGTCAAAAAGCATATTGTCGATAAAGCGTATGATCCGAAATATGGTGCAAGACCGCTGCGCCGTCAGATCCAGAACGATATCGAGGATGAACTGGCAGAAGAAATCCTGTCCGGCAAAGTGAAAAAAGATATGGAAGTGGTCGTGACGATCCACAAAGAAAAAGTCGTGTTCGAAACAAAATAAAATTTTACTGAAATATCCGGGAAAGCACTGGAAATCGTGACGGGGATATTATATAATAAGGGCACAAAATTTTACGATAAAGAGAAAACTACTTTATCACAGGAGGAAAAAATGGCAACGATCAGCGAATTAATTCGTTCAGAAGCAGATGGAACGATCAGTTTTGGGGATTACACATTAGGTGCAAAGGCGAAACTTGATAATTTCGAACATCAGGGAGATATCTACAAGGTGAAGACATTTTCCGAGATCACCAAGTTAGAGCGCAATGGCATGTTCGTATATGAATCTGTTCCGGGAACGGCTGTCATGAATCTGAATGCAACAGATACAGGCCTGACATTTCAGGTAGAGGGACCGGAAGATGCACAGATCACAGTAGAACTTGAGGATGAGTCAGAGTACGACATCACGATCGATGGCGCAGATGCAGGAAAGATGAAGACAAATCTTGGCGGCAAATTAAGCTTAAGTGTAGAACTTGGCGACCATCCGGTAGATGTAAAAGTTACAAAGTGTTAAGAACGGAAAAGTGAGATCAAAGGAAGCTTACATGTCAAAAGGGCATGTAAGCTTTTTTTGCGCTTTCAAGTACGAAAGTACGATTGACGGGGATAAACTGTTACATTAACATAAAAAATGCGCGTGACAATGTGCAATAAATCAGAAGGAGAAAAGTTATGAAAAGAAAGAGACTCACGGGTTGGAAACGTATGGCGGCATTTGCGATGGCGCTTACGCTGACGGTCGGAGATTGGACATCAGTAGGTGCTGCTGGATTGCCGCAGACAGATGTACAGACAGTAACAGAGGCTGTGATACAGGAAGAAGATGCGATGGAAGCAGCTTTAGCAACAGAACAGACAGAGACAGAAAGCGAAACGGACAGTGAGTCTGCAGAAAATGACAGTGGGCAGACAGAGAACAGCGAGGCATCGGAAATTCCAGAAACATCAGAGGCATCAGAAACTGAGAAAACTGTAGAAGAGACAGAAAACGTGAATGATACGGAGGCTGTTGATGATACCGAAGTGATGGAAACAGAGACGGAAGAAGAATCGGAAGAAGAAATAGAAGAAGAGACCGAAGAAGAGACTGAAGAGGAAGAACTCGCTGCAATTGATAAACCGTCAAAGGTAATCAATGTAAGAGGAAAAGATGACGGAAGTATTATAACAACAGCGTCTGGCCGGCAGTTGAGATATGCTTATGTGAATCGGTTCCAGAACGGAGTGATTGCAGCAGTACGGATATTGATGGATTTGTAAACCTGTATAATAAGGCAGAAGCCATACTGAAAGGCAAAACAGATAAATATCAAGATGCATATGGAATGTATAGAGTCAATGGTAAGACGTATAGAGCATTGCGGTCATGTGATGCGACAGGGTATCATTATGTGACAGAAGGTGATGAAATTACAGAAATTACTGTAAGTGATTCATCGGAAAATGCCAAAAAGCGGATAGATGAGTATGCAGTAAAAAATGATACACAGGTTCTTTATTATAGTTATAATGGACATTTTTATAAGCAATTAACGTATGAATCGGTATATGATTCAGCATCGAAAAAATATAAATATGTTGTATATGCAGATGCTTATGAAGAGATTTCTTTTGAAAAAACTTATGTAAAAATAAGCTGGAATCCGGTTAATAATGATACGGCCACAATGAAAAATAAAGCCGGAGACATGATGAAGGTTGGATATGAAGTGGTCTGCGATGGAAATACCAAGGTCTATAATATGCCGGGATTATTTTTGGATGCGTCAGACGGAACCGTACATGAGATGATAACATCAGATGTAGCAAGACTGCCATATGTCATATTGAATTCAGGACAGCAGGTCAGCGTAAAAGTCCGTGCTGTATATTATCATGAAGTGACAAGTAACAAACAGGAGGTATATTGGAACTGGAATGATAATAGCCAATATATTATAGAATCGAAACAGACGAAATATGTGGTGGACATGTATGGTAAATGGTCGGACACCTATACTTATAAAAATTACTCTTTAAAGAAGTTATCACCGGTAACCGGTACAAAAGTTTCTGAAAAGGGAAAAGAGATGTCAGTTACCTGGAATGCACAAAACGGAGTGGATAGCTATCGTGTGTATTACCTGCGAAGCAGCAAACCGTTAAATATTACGAATATAGAGAGCTTTTTACAGTTTTACAATAAGAGGGGAACGCTGTACGATGCTTATGTAAATGCAAAAGGAGAAAACGATTCCTATGAAACGGATTCAGAGTATGCATCAGATCCGTATTGTAATATTACAATAGATTCAGGACTGCCATATTTTTATTGTTCCGTCAGACTGGAATCTGCGGAAGAAGGATATTTTTCAGATGGAAGTTATTCAGATGTCATAACTGCAACGGCCAGCATTAATGGAAACATACCGACAGTAAAAAATCTCAAAATAGAAAAGACGTACAATGGAGATGACTGGCAGCTCTCATGGACGCCAATCGATGCGGATGTAGTCATTTATGTTTTTGAAGAAGGAAAGAAGCCGGCGCATTATAATTATGAGCTTTTGAACGCTTATGGTTACTATACGGATGGTCAGGGACAGCAGAAAAAACTTTATTTAAAAGATGCACTTACGGAGCTTGAAAGTAAGGAAATAAGCAGTTATGTACGTTCTTACAAAGTGAAGGGAATCGATGGATCATACAGTGCAATCTCTTTAAAACCGGGCGTAAAATATACATTTGTTGCGCATACCTATGATGCAGGCAGTTCTCTTTATAACATACAAAAGAAGCCGGTGTTTACCGTAAATAAGGAAATAAAAGTAACAGATGCTCAAAAAAATCAAACATATAAAAATATATCTGTTGGCATGACTTATTATACGGCAATGAGTCCTGCTTCGAATATGGTAAGCTATACGGATAAGGTATCCGTACCGCGTGTATATACAAAGGCGGGAAAAAACAGTATAAAGTTATCTTTTACCAGAGGAAGCTGTACCGGATATGAGATTTATCGTCTTTCAGGTAAAAAATATAAGAAAATAGCAACGACCACAGACTATGTCTATACAGATCAGAATTTAAAGGCAGGCACAAAATACTCCTACAAGGTACGCTCTTATTATTATGATCCGGACAGAAAAACGAAAAGTTACAGTATATATAAAAATTTTACTGTAAGTACCAGCCGTGTAAATAACATTGTATTAAAGGTGGCTAAGAACTCAAAAAATACAGTGAAACTGACCTGGACAAAAGTAGGTTTTGCAACAAAATATGAGATTTACAGAACTTCTGAGAGTGACAAGGATATCACAGAAATTTCAGGATGGATCAATTCGGGCAACAGTGCCGTAACAGTAGAAAATGCAAAGTATGAACTGGTGAAAACGATCACAAACGCAAAAACGACAACATACACGGACAAAAAGTTAAAATTCGGTGAGAGTTACACCTATCTGATCTGTGCATATTATAAAGACGGAAAAACATTAAAATACATTACCGCGTCGACCAGAGTTAAAATGCAGCTCGAGGAGCCGCGAAATCTCGTCCTTACCAATAAAGGCAAAAATGTAAGCGTTAAATGGGATGCGGACAAGTACGCTGCAGGCTATCAGATCCGATACATGGTATATGATAAATATGGTGAGAAAAAAACAGTTGCAGAAAAATATGTAACGGTAAAGAAAAATAAATACACCATTAAAGGATTATCGAGCGGAGAATACGTAAATGTATCGGTAAGGGCTTATAATTCCCAAAAAGAATACAGTGGATGGTCATCGTCAAAAGAATCTACATCACTTGCAGCAGTAAAATCCATCAAAGCTGTTTATGATACGAAAAAGAATGCAGTAAAGATTACCTGGAAAAAGGTAAAAGGTGCGAAATATTATAAAGTCGTCCGTTCTGTATATACGCCGTTATGTAATACGGACGAAAAACTTTATGCAGCAACAGGTAACCTGATCGCAAAAGATTCCAATGATGAGACAGGATATTACAGTGAGGTTCACTATCGGGAATATTATGGCGAAGACGGATCCATTACAGGCACGGCGGCATATGACAGGGCACGGTTGAAAAAAGGTGTGAAATATTATTATATGGTCAGTGCATATGGGGAAAAAGGAACAAGAATTGCCTCTTATATGACCTCGGAATATGGTACACAGGTTGCTTCCGGTAAGCCGGCAGTCATTATATATGGTGTCAAAGTTGCTGCAAAAGTAAAAAATAACAAAAAAGGAACGGTTACCGTTTCTTACAATAAGGTAACAGGTGCCAAAACTTATCAGATTTACCGTGCAGAAAAAAAGAACGGTAAGTATACTCTGATTGGAACCACAAAGAAGACGTCTTTTGCAGATAAAAAAGCAAAGAAGAAAAAAACATATTATTACAAAGTGGTTGTAAATGGCAGGAATGAATTACTTGCAGACTTTACAATCAGGAGTTCGGCAGTGAAAATTAAAGTAAAAAAATAATTCTGCAATAATAATAAAAACCGGAAGAAGCGGATTGCTTTTTCCGGTTTTTGTCATAGAAAGTAAGTTGCTTTTTACAGATAAAGTAAGTATACTGATAAACAATAAAAAGAGATGGAGAAGGAATATGCCGAAGGGAAAAACAACAGTATTTTTTTGTCAGGAATGTGGTTACGAATCATCAAAGTGGATGGGACAGTGTCCTGCATGTAAGGAATGGAATACATTTGTTGAGGAGATGATCGATAAAAAAAGTGCAGCAAAAGGCGGCAGGGTAGCGGCAAAAGCGGCAGAGGCGAAGAACGTTCCGCTCTCACAGATCGAGATGACACAGGACAAACGCATGTCGACGGATATGAAAGAGCTTGACCGTGTACTTGGCGGCGGAATCGTACAGGGATCTTTAGTGTTAGTGGGCGGTGATCCGGGAATCGGTAAATCAACACTGCTTTTGCAGGTATGCCGGAATTTATCGGAGAAAGGTGTGCGCGTATTATATATATCCGGAGAGGAATCCCTGCAGCAGATCAAAATAAGGGCAGAACGTATCGGAACCTTTGGCGATTCGCTGACACTTTTATGTGAAACGAACTTAGACACGATAAAAACGGTGATTGACCGGGAAAAACCGCAGATCGTGATCATAGATTCCATACAGACCATGTATAACGAAGAAGTTTCCTCTGCACCGGGCAGCGTATCACAGGTGCGGGAATCCACAGGGGTATTTATGCAGATTGCAAAGGGGATGGGAATTTCCATCTTTATTGTCGGTCATGTGACGAAAGAGGGCGTGGTTGCGGGTCCGAGAGTTTTAGAACACATGGTGGATACGGTACTCTATTTTGAGGGGGACAGGCATGCGGCATACCGTATACTGCGCGGTGTCAAAAACAGGTTCGGCTCAACGAATGAGATTGGCGTGTTTGAGATGAGACAGAACGGACTGATGGAAGTGGAAAATCCTTCGGAATACATGCTGAGCGGGAAACCGGAAGGTGCATCCGGTTCGGTTGTTGCGTGTTCTATGGAAGGAACCAGACCGATTCTGGTGGAAGTACAGGCGTTAGTCTGCCACAGTAATTTTGGAATCCCGCGGAGAACGGCTGCAGGCACCGATTTTAACAGGGTAAATCTTCTGATGGCAGTACTTGAAAAAAGGCTGGGATTAAAACTTGGAGACTGTGACGCTTATGTGAATATCGCGGGCGGCGTAAAAATGAATGAACCAGCGATCGATCTTGGCATTGTGCTTGCCATTATATCCAGTTACCGTGAAAAGCCCATCAATGAGAAGACGATCTGTTTCGGAGAAGTGGGCTTAAGCGGAGAAGTGCGTGCCGTCAGTATGGCAGAGCAGCGCGTGACAGAAGCAAAAAAACTTGGATTTGATGAATGCATTCTGCCACAGGTCAGCCTGGATTCCATGAAGGACAGTGGATCTGTGCCAAAGGGAATCCGCCTGACTGGTGTGAGGTCAGTGAAAGATGCGATGGATGCGATATTGAAATAAAATACGGTGGAAATATATCTTTTCTGGAAAGATGAACTGAAACAGTAAAATTCACTTTGCGAAAGTACACATAAGAAAGTGAAATTTTTGGAAAAAATGGGTTGACAAAATAATACCCAGATGGTAACATAGTCAAGCTGACCGCAGGACATGACATGATCTGACAGCGGACAACAAAAAAGTTGTTGACAAACAGAACAACACATGATAAGATATCAAAGTTGTCGCGTTTAAGATAACAGATCGGACAAAACCGATTGAGAGAAAAACTTTCAAAAAATGAAAAAAGTTCTTGACAAAACAGACTTGATAAGATATAATAAACAAGCTGTCGCCGAGAACGACAACAAAACAAAGAACCTTGATAACTGAACAGTGAA
>ERZ780157.3403-NODE-3403-length-13339-cov-3.776950_pt1 | contig 13339 bp, 12 predicted proteins | sample MGYA00511169_ERZ780157 | MGnify/ENA primary metagenome ERZ780157 (study PRJEB29588, sample SAMEA1965149) | human gut metagenome | biome: human gut; feature: human-associated habitat; material: faeces | place: Denmark | collected 2008/2010 ... | reverse complement strand
GGGAAAAGAACACGAAGTGTTCGAAATGCGAATGTGTGGGAGGGGAGGCTGAATAGTTATTATTTTTTATTGTCCGGCTTTTTTCAAAGCTTTGAGTTTCATTTTCTGGAAGAATCCCATCTTTTCCGGCTGCTGCAATAAGTTATTGCGGGAACCTTTTACATCCATGATATAAATACCGCTTAAAACGACTTTCAATTCTTTCTTTACCGGAAGCAGAGGAAAAATCTTTTCGTCACACATCAATGTCATGATTCTTGGACCGATTTTTGCCTTTACAACCGGGATTTTAGATCCACGGAGATATTTTGGTGTGTTGTCTACGATCATCTTTGGAAGTCCGGCTTCTTTTAACTTCATCCTTTTCTTGTCAATGACCAGAATGGAAGCGATCTGGGATGCTTCTTTCATCTGTTCCTGCGATGCTTCCTGCTTTGCCTGAAGTTTCTTTCCAACAATAGATAAAACAATAAATACGATAATGAGTACGGCAAGGATAATACCCATTACAATCAATGCGGTTTTCATAATTATGGTTACCTCACTTTTTCTAAATTTGGCACAGATTTGCGATGCCTAAGTATTATATTAACATTTTTTATACGATTGTGCAAGAAATTACTTGTCATACATCTGCTGAATGATGTTTTGAACGTAAGCGCCGATGTGTTTTTTATCGTCGCCTTCGAGCTGATCCGGATAAACCGGTGCGCCGTATTCAATGTAAATGTTACCGCCATGGATCCAAGGAAGATGATTTTCCATGATTTCTTCCGTTCCCTTGATACAGACCGGAATAATAGGAATTTTCGTCTTTGTGGCGATCTTCATGCTTCCCTCTTTAAAAGGAAGAAGGGTGTCGGTAGCATTACGGGTTCCCTCTGGCGCAATGTATATAGAATATCCATCTTTTACCAATGAAATGGCATTCAAGATCACGTTCATATTCTGTTTCATATTGCCACGGTCCATAAATAAGCAGTTCAGGAAATACATCCATTGTGCAATCATAGGAAATTTCTTGATCTCAATCTTGGAAATAAAGGCAACCTGGATATGCTGCGATGCGATGGAAGAGTACGCCAGCAGAATATCATAAAAACTACGATGATTGGCGGCAAACATAACCGGTGTGTTTCTTGGGATATTTTCCAGTCCCTTGATGTGTTTTTTACATCCGGAGACAAACATGGCTACGTTGAAGGCAATCCACACAATGCGGATGGCGAAAGCGGCCGCTACTTTTTCGCTGATTTTTCGTACCACGCATTCGATCAGGAGAAGCGGAATGCTGATGATACATACAAGTAGATACAGTAAAACAATCAATATAGTTCTCATTTGCTATAATATCCTTTCTTTCATTCGTTTGACGGGTTTACAGGAGCAGAAGATTCTTCTGCAGGCGGGTTTGTGGCAGCCGGGGGCTCAGTAGGAGCCGGCGTCGGTGGATCTGTTGCCGCTGGAGCAGAGGAGACGATAGGTGGATTTGTCGGCACTGGTGTAAAAGAAGCAGCCGGGACGTCTTTGGGAGCCTTCGTGCTTTTTGGCTTTGTGCTGCTTTTTGCCTTCTTGTCTTTTTTGTCCTTTTTCTTATCTTTTGGTTTCTTTGTCGGCTTTGGAGTCGCATATACAACAGAATCCGGATCTTCTACATCCACGCCGGTTTCCGGTTTGCTGCTGTCCTCCATATCCTTTAAAGTAACACCATAATATTCTTCTAATGTCAGATTGTTTTTATATAAATACGAGGCGACAGTCGTTCCGACATAGCGGATGTGCCATGGTTCGTAACTATACCCTGTAATTTTTTCCTTATCATAAGGATAGCGGATGATAAATCCATATTCGTGACAATGTTTGGCAAGCCATTTTCCTTCTTTGGTATCGCCAAAACTCTGGTCGAGCCGGTAACTTACACTTTGTGCGGAGACGTCAATTGTAAGCCCGGTCTGATGCTCGCTGCTTCCCGGCATCGCGGAGACGGCATCAGTAGCTGCTTTTCCGCGGGTGGCGACATTTCGATCATAAATTTCTTTTTGTCTTGCATAAGAACGATATCCGGAAACGCCATATAGTTTAATTCCCTTTTTCTCGCCTGCCGCAAACAATTTTTCCAATGATGTCGCAGCAATTTTCCGCATTTTCCGCTTGTCATTGACATAGGAAAAACTGAAATCAACATTGGGAACCACCAGATTTTTGGGAATATAGGTGGAAGGAAGAAGGTATTTGCGATTGACTAAAACTGTAGTACTGCTTGGAATGGTGTCCAAAGGCACTGTTTTGTTATCTGCCAATATAGAGTCCAAATTCTCGGGCAAAAGAGAATCCTCCTCTTCTTCGTCTTCATTATTATAGTAATATTCATAAGTATCGGAATTATTCGTTTGACTGGTATGCTGCGGCTTCCGGAAACGAACCATCACGATTCCGGCGGCCACAACGAGAAAGAGTATAATCCCAGTCAGTAATACACGTTTTTTCATGAGTGCCTCCTGGTATGACCCTGATCCGATGTCGGTGACATCAACGAATTGCTTCGCAGTAAACTGCTCTCGCAATTCTACAAACATTCGGATTCCATTATACCCTTTGAAGAAAGAAAAATCAATGTGCTTTAAAGATATTTTTGTCGAATTTTCTGAGCGTAAATAATAAAAGCATACCCAAAATGCCGCAGGAAAGGACTTCGCCGATTCCCACTGTCAGCATCATATAAGGGATTGCGCTGTCAATGTCGTAGGCGAAGCGGAGTACCCATGGTACAATGATTGTATTGGAAATAATTGGGGGTAATGGAGCGAGCCATTTGTACTTGCGCAGGGCGTAGGTTCCCAATGCACCGAGAAGTGTCGCCAAAGTACCAAAGATCACGTCCAAAATGACCGCACCGGTGGACAGATTGGCGATAAAACATCCGATTACAAGTCCGGGGATCGCTGCCGGTGTGAAAAATGGTAAAATGGTAAGTGCCTCGGAAACACGGACCTGAATCGCTCCGCTGGCGAGGTTAAAAGCGTTGATGGCATACGTCAACACCACGTAGAGGGCAGCGATCATTGCTGCCTGACAGATAAAAATGATTTTGTTTGTGTTTTTTTGCATAATAAAAAGTCTCCTTAGTTTTGTTTTACGTGTGGATGGTTTCGAACACACGGGGTGGCATAATAAAATTATGCCTTTTCAGCCTGCTCGGCTTCTTTTGCCGCCAAAACGGCATGTGCTAACTGGTCAGCGCAGGATGTGTTTTTAAAACCACACAGAACGCCGCTGCACTTTTCAGCGATCTGATCAGCAGTCCAGCCATCGACCAGACGTGGAATGGCTTTCAGATTCCCATCACATCCGCCGTAAAATACGACATTTGTTACGATGTTGTCGTTGATCTCAAGATCGATCTGTCTGGAACAGGTGCCTTTTGTTTTGTAAGAAAAATTCATAGTATATCACTCATCCTTTCTTTGACCTTGATAACATATTGTAGTAAAAATGATACAAAATGTCAAGTAACCTACGGTAAAATTTTTATAATCAGTTTTATCGTAAAGGTATCCGAGGTGTGTGAAAAATAAGCCATCCCACCGTGTTTCTCCGTAATTGCCTGAATAGAACTCAGACCGATGCCGGAACCGCCTTTGTGTGTGGAAAGATAATGGCCGTTTTTGATATCGACTTTGCCGTCAAATCGGTTTTCTGATCTGATAGCCAGAAAAGAGCCGTTTTTCAAGCAAATATTAAGTGTGTGCAGCCGGTTTTCCGCGTCGGGAAGTGTCAGACAGCCGGCAGATACATTTTCCAGAATATTGCCGATCAGACTGCAAAGTTCCGTATCATTGACGAGGCATTCTGCCGGGATCTGAATGCTCCACTTTTTGGTAATTCCCTGCGAGGCAAATAAATGATCATAATAATTTAACAGCGCATTGACCGGAATGTTGCGGCAGTAACATGTCGGAGATTCCGGGATTGCTGCGACACAATTGGCAAGATGGCTGGTCAGCGCATCGTATTCTTTATTTTGCGCCATTTGAGCCAGACTGTGGAGTTGCTGACGGAAATCATGGCGTTGTTTGGCGGATTCTGTAATGTATCGCTGCTGGGCGAGATATTGGCTCTCCTGCATTTCAAAAAGCCTTACGCGTTCTTCTGTTTTTGCATTTCGGAGCAAAATGACAGCCACCAGATAGAAGATCAGGTAGATGACATTAAATAGGAAAAAAGCCAAAAGCAGATAGGCAACATACATTCGGTACACCCGGTTTACGTGCATTGTTTCGTACTTTTGAGGCTGCATCATAATATTTAAGAGGATGAAAATGAGAGGCACCGGCAATGTCGCACTCCATACATACGCAGAATTCAGGGAATTGATCAATTCGCTGAAATGATTTTTAAAGATGAGAAAGTAAAGCAGGACAAATACGACGCTGATGGCAAATTGTACAGAGGTCGCTACAAGACATGGGGAGAGCAGTGTCTCCTGCGGGTGAATCTGGCAGTCGATGCAGAGCGCGATATTTGGAGGAAAGGACATCAGTGCGGCTACCATTAAAAATACCGAGGCGCTGGTGGCCCAATGGGTATTGAGCGAGCGGTGGTAAAACAGGTAAAGTATCGCGATGTCCGGAAGCATGACATAATTGGCGGGAAAACTGCCTGCCGTGAGAATCAATGCACTTACAGGAATCAGAATGGTAAGTACCAGCCCAATCCTTGCTATGATTTTTTTTGGTGGTGAAGTCAATTGGTTCTTCATAGGAAGGAAGCAGAGTATTGCTGCCGGAATCAGAACCATAAACTGCATAAATTGTGCTGCAAATTTCATATCCTAAAGTGTCCTTTCCAATGGTTAAGTCTGGTATTACTTTAAGTGTATCACGTTTTCCGTGTTTCAACAACTGAATATGAAAAAATATTCCGTGTTTGACAGTAGTGATAAAGTATGTTATTATCTCTATATTATAATATTTTCAGGAGGTACAGAAATGTCTGATTTTGATTTGAGCGACATCGAGGAAATGCAGGTTTCCCTTGAATTGGAAGATGGATCTACATTGGAATGTGAAGTGATATATATCTTTGAGTGGAACGGCGATGATTATGCGGCCCTGACACCGGTCGACGAAAGCATCGAGGAGATTTATTTCTTCGGGATTCAGATTGACACAGAAGGCGATCAGCCGGAGATCACACTTCTTCAGATTGAGGATGATGAGACATTAGATGCCATTTCAGATGCTTTTGACGAAATGCTCGATGAAGAGGAATTTGGCGAGGATGACGAAGAGGATGATGACGACGGACGCTGGGATGAGTTTATTGACAAAAAGTTAGATTAGATAATTAGATACACTCTTTTTGCGAAAAGGACTCCCTTTATCGGGGAGTCCTTTTGTGTTAGTATGCATTTTTATTGATAAATCCGGTCACTACCGTGAGCAGTAGGATTTTGATGTCCAGCATCAATGTCCAGTTTTCGATATAGTACAGATCGCAGTCGATGCGCATGCGGATCGAAGTGTCACCACGATAGCCATTGACCTGTGCCCAGCCGGTGATACCCGGGCGGACTTGATGCTTGATCATATAGCGCGGAATTTCTTCTTTAAACTTCTCTACGAAAAATGGCCGTTCCGGTCTTGGACCGACAAGACTCATATCTCCTTTTAATACATTAAAAAACTGTGGAAGCTCGTCCAAACTGGTTTTACGGATAAATTTGCCAACCGGTGTAACACGCGGATCGTTTGGGGTTGTCCAGGCTTTCTGTTCTTCCGTAGCCTTCTGTACTGCCATCGAACGGAACTTGTACATTAAAAATGGTTTTCCGCCAAGTCCGATTCGTTCCTGCTTAAAGATCAGAGGTCCTTCGGAAGTTGCCTTTACCAAAATGGCGACAACGAGCATCGGAATGGAGAACAAGATGATCAAACAGATCGATCCGATGATGTCTACGGTACGTTTGATAAATTTATTAAAGGAGTTGGTAAGCGGTACATTTCTCACGTGAATGACCGGCAGACCGTCAAGATCTTCCGTGTAAGGCCGTGTCGGAATGATATTATTGTAATCCGGGATAAATTTTGTATGAACACCGGATTTTTCCGTAATTGCCACGATTCCTTCGAGCCGTTTGTACTGATCAATGCCAAGAGTGATCGCAATTTCATCAAAGGAGTTGGAAGCAAGTACTTCTTCGAGATCGTCAATATCGCCGATAACGTGCACATCGCGGTAAGATTTACCGTTTTTCTTCTGGTCATCCAAAATGCCGTATACGACATATCCCCATTCGGGATGTGCAAAGATACGGTCGATATAGCCCTCTGCCGAACGGCCGTAACCGACGAGAAGGACATGCTTTAAATTGTGCCCACGCTTGCGGAAACGGCGTAAGATGGTCGTGATCAGCAGGCGGAAGATCAATTCCAATATAAAATTTGTAATTACAAAAATTACAATAAACAGACGAGCATAGTTTCCACTTTTAATAAAGTAGAGACCGGCGGTACAATACAAAATACCTACGACATTTGCCTTGAAAATATTGTAAGCCTGCGATTTACGGCTTGTAACACGTTTTGGGTCATACAGATGAAAAGCATAGTAGGACACGAGGTAACATGGAATCAGCAGGAAAAGCATCTGCATATATTCTTCCAGTGTTCCGTAAAGTCCGATCGGTTCCTCAATGATCTGCCATTGGATCAGGATACTCTGCTCTTCGTCAAAACGTAATTTATAAGCAAGTATAAATGAAAATACTAAAATCAGCACATCTATGATAAATCGTATAATATTAAGTAATTTTTGGTTTCCTTTGATCAAAATCTGTCATCCTTTCAAATTAGGGATTGGTATGATATCGTCATTGGCGGTGCAATGATATTGTCATTGGCGGTGCAATGATATCTACGAATTGCTCCGTTGCTGTCGCAACTCACGCAATTCTACAAACATTCGAATTTCGCACGTTGTGCTGCATTCTCATGTTTGACGGGTCTCAAGGTCAGCCACCTCCTTGTGCAAGCACAATCGGTGTCTGACTTTTCGACCCTCATATCATTATAAAGTATTTTTTCCATTTTCACAATATAAAAATAAGATATTCACAAACTAAACACATTTGATGGGTATAATGCAACATATACAATGAAAAGTAGTATAGAAGATGAATAAACGGGAAAGGAAGATTCGATATGAATGAAGAAAACAACAATCCTTGGGAAAATACGAACAATAACGGCATGACGGACAATACGATTTATGTACAGCCGTCACAGACAGATGATGCGGCAGGCGCACAGAATACTGCCGGAACAGATGCAGGACCGCAGCCGATGCCAAGTTCTGACAATATGTATCGTTTTCAAAATACGAATCCGGGCGGCGGGCAGGAGCCACCGAGACCACCAAAGCAGAAGAAAAAAGGTGGTATGAAGAAAACGTTACTATCCGCAGTCGTATTTGGTGTCGTTGCAGCATTTTGTTTCTTTGCTATCGTGAAGATCTGTGGATTGCAGGTTGGAACACAGAAATCAAATTCCGGTGAGATCGGAACAGTAAATACGGATTCCGGAAATACGGAATTGACTGCCATATCAGGTGGAGCAATTTCAGGTGTATCTGATGTGTCAGGCATTGTGGAAAAGGTAATGCCATCCATCGTGTCCATTACAGAGACGAGTATGCAGAAATCCATTTTTGGCGAATACCCATCCGAAGGTGCAGGCTCCGGATTTATCGTGAAACAGGATGACAAAGAACTGCTGATCGTCACAAATAATCACGTCGTTTCCGGTGCAGAGAGCATTACTGTCAAGTTTATTGATGACACGACGGCGAAAGCAACGGTAAAAGGAACGGATTCTACTGCAGACTTGGCAGTAATTACCGTGAAACTCAGCGACTTAAAAGAAGAAACAAAGGGCAAGATAAAGATTGCAACATTGGGACATTCTGACGATGTAAAAGTCGGCCAGATGGCGATCGCGATCGGAAATGCTCTTGGATACGGTCAGTCCGTAACCGTTGGTTATATCAGTGCGAAAGACAGAGAAGTTGAAGTTGGCGATGAAAATGGAAGCGGATCCAATAAAATGGTACTTCTTCAGACGGATGCCGCTATCAACCCCGGTAACAGCGGTGGAGCATTGCTCGATGTAAACGGCAACGTCATTGGTATTAACTCCGTGAAATATGCAGATACCAAAGTGGAAGGAATTGGATATGCGATTCCGATGAGTGACGCAATTCCGATTATTAATGAATTGATGAAACGACAAGTGCTCAGCGACAGTGAGAAAGGTTACCTTGGAATTACCGGTAAGACAATCAGCGATTCTGTCAGCGAAGCTTATGGCATCCCAGTTGGCGTGTATGTTTCTGAAGTGTCCGACAGTGGCGCAGCAAAAGCAGCCGGCATCAAGAAAGGCGATGTCATCACAAAGATCAACGACGCCAAAGTATCTACGATCGAGCAGGTACAGAATAAGGTAAACAATACAAAAGCAGGTACCGAGATTACGGTAACAATATCCAGAAGCCAGGATGGCGAGTACAAAGAGCAGAATTTCAAAGTTACTTTGAAAGGCTCGGAAACACTTAACGAACTGGACAATGGATCACAGGATTCGGGAAATTCAGGTGGATCCAATGGAAGTTCTGACGGAAGCTCCGACGGAAACAGCAGTAATCCATATGGAAATGACTCTTACGATGATTCCTACGGAAGTCAGATCATGCCTTGGTAAAACTTCTTTACGAATCAGAAAAAATAAGTTATAATTTAAGGAACTGTTATTCGCGGCAGAGATGCCGTAGAATAATGGTTCCTTTTGGACATATTATAATGAGAAAAACTAGTATAGAAATGGAGAAAATAGTGAGCGAAGAAATCAAAAATCAAAATGAAGATATAATTGAAAATGATGAAAACAAAGGGGAAACATTCTGCTATTTGTGCCACCGGCCGTCGAGCCTGGTGAACAATATGATTCATCTTCCGAACAATATATCAATCTGTTCCGATTGCTTGCAAAAATCGTTTGATATGTTTAACAATGGATCGATGGGGGCAGGATCAATTCCTCCGATGAATGGAATGCCGGGAATTGAATTTATCAATCTGACTAATCCGTTTGGCGGTATGCCGGAAGAAATGCAGGAACGCCACCGGGTAAAGACAAAAAAGAAAACCCATGAGGAAGTACCGGCACTTGATATCCAAAAATTACCAGCTCCTCATATTATCAAAGGAAGACTGGATGAATATGTGATGGGACAGGATCAGGCGAAAAAAGTCATCTCTGTAGGTGTATATAACCACTATAAGAGAATCGCGGCGATGGAAGAGCAGGAAAAAGCCAAAGAAACCGGCGATACCAACCAGATGGACTGGGATGTTGAGATAGAAAAGTCCAACATGCTGATGCTAGGACCGACAGGAAGCGGTAAAACGTTTTTGGTACAGACCCTCGCACGTATTTTACAGGTGCCACTTGCGATCACCGATGCGACAGCGCTTACCGAAGCCGGTTATATCGGCGATGATGTGGAAAGTGTCATTTCCAAGCTGCTTGCAAATGCAGACAATGATGTGGAACGCGCCGAGCGTGGTATCGTTTACATCGATGAGATCGATAAGCTTGCAAAAAAGGAAAATGCCAATCAGCGTGACGTCAGCGGAGAATCGGTACAGCAGGCTCTTTTAAAACTTCTTGAGGGGGCAGATATCGAAGTTCCGGTAGGTGCTACCAGCAAAAATGCGATGGTTCCGATGACGACCGTCAATACCCGCCATATTTTGTTTATTTGTGGTGGAGCATTTCCGGGATTGGAAAATGTGATCAAGCGCCGCTTGACAAAACATGGTCATATCGGATTTGAGTCACAGTTAAAAGATGATCTTGACAAAGATGAGAATATTCTTTCCAAGGTTGAGACAGAAGATATCCGCAGTTATGGATTGATTCCGGAATTTATCGGACGTCTTCCGATCGTATTTGCTTTGCAGCAGATGGATGAGAAACTTTTGGTTAAGGTTCTGAAAGAACCGAAGAATGCAATCGTCAAACAGTACAAAAAATTATTTGCCATGGACGGAGTGAAACTGGATTTTGATGAAGGTGCACTTCTTGAGATTGCCCACCGGGCTGTGGAGAAAAAGACGGGGGCGCGAGCACTGCGTTCGATATTGGAAGAGACGATGTTAGACATCATGTACCAGATTCCGAAGGATGACATGATCGGACACGTTACCATTACCCAAGATTATGTGAAGGGTGTCGGCGGACCGCGTATCGAAGTCCGCGATTAAAAATCTGTATTTAATAAAGGAACTCCAAGATAAACGGTCGTTTCATCGGAGATTTCGTCATAGGTTATGGCGAGATTTAAGTTGATTTTCTGACCGTTTATTTTTTTGCAAAAAGCGATTCCGGAAGTGTAGCCGTAGGCGACATAATAGTCGGATGTCTGGTGTGTATCTTTGAGTGCCCCACCCCAGACGTGGAAAAGCCGGGAGGCAAGCTGCTCTTTCTGAGAGGAAGTCATTTCACCGGATAAATGTCCCTTTATCTGTCCGCCTTCTTGTGATAAAATTTGGAAAGAATCCGTATCGTTTTCTAAAATCAGCTGATTGCGAGCAAAGGCCTGTGTGGCGTCGTTGTGTGAAAGATAAAAGCGGGTCATTGCAAACTGCGCAAAGGCTACGATCCAGCATAAACACATACAGAATATGGCAAGTTTTAATTTTCGTCTCATAGGAGTTCCTCTTTTCTATAATGGTAACTATTCAGGATTTCCCTCCCACGTGTTCGCATTGCCCTGAACAGTTACGTGTTATTTATGTATAGCATTGACGTTTCAGGGAAATTTATACACCTAGAAAGTTTTGCTGAATCTTAACTAAATGGATATTGACGAAAAATTATCGAATTGTTATGATAAAGAATGGTAGAAGGCAGAGGGAGAAAGGAGATTATTGATGCGAAAAACAAAGATTATATGTACGATGGGTCCGGCGACGGATTCCGATGAAGTTTTGGAAAAATTGATGCAGGGAGGCATGAATGTCGCTCGTTTCAATTTTTCACACGGCAGCCACGAGGAGCAAAAAGAGCGAATGGACCGCCTCAAAGCAATGCGGGAAAAATGCGGGAAGCCGGTGGCGATGCTTTTGGATACAAAAGGACCGGAAATTCGCACAGGGATATTTGAAGAGGGAAAAGTGACATTGGAGCCCGGGCAGCAGTTTGTGCTGACAGGACGCGAAATCCACGGAAATGCTTCGATGGCGTCTATTACGTATCCACAGTTATATCAGGATGAGAAGCCGGGAAACCGGATTTTGATCGATGATGGACTCATTGAACTTATTGTGAAGGAAATCCGGGGCGAGGACATCATTTGTACTGTTGTAAATGGTGGCGTGATTTCAAACCACAAGGGTGTCAATGTTCCGGGTGTGCACATTCATCTGCCTTATATGAGCGAAAAAGACAAAGAGGATATTTTGTTTGGAATCCGTCAGGACATTGATTTTGTGGCAGCTTCTTTTACGAGAACCGCTGAGGATGTCATGCAGATCCGTAAACTTTTGGACGAAAATGGGGGAAAAGATATCAATATCATCGCAAAGATCGAAAATGCGGAAGGTGTGGATAAGATTGATGAGATCATCCGCGTATCGGATGGAATTATGATCGCGCGAGGCGATATGGGAGTTGAGGTGCCGGATGAGGAAGTGCCGGTTATACAGAAAATGATCATCCGCAAAGTGTACGAAGCCGGAAAACAGGTAATTACGGCGACACAGATGCTCGATTCCATGATGAAAAATCCTCGACCGACCAGAGCCGAGACAGCAGACGTCGCCAATGCCATCTACGATGGAACAAGTGCCATCATGCTTTCGGGAGAGACGGCTGCAGGGAAATATCCGGTGGAAGCCTTAAAAACAATGGTGCGTATTGCTGAGAGAACCGAGGCTGACGTCGATTACTGCAAGCGGTTTTTTAACCATGAGCGGAAAGCCAATCCGGACATTACGGATGCCATCTGCCATGCAACCTGCACGACGGCGCACGATCTGAATGCCCGCATCATCATTACCGTTACCAAATCCGGAAGATCAGCCCGCATGATCTCACGTTACCGTCCGGGCTGCGATATCGTGGGCTGTGCCATGTCGAAAAAAGTGACAAGGCAGCTTAATATGTCATGGGGCGTTACCCCTATTTTATTGGAAGAAAAGCAGGAAGTTTTTGAACTTTTTGATTATGCAACAGAAGAATGTCTCAAACAGGGATTCTTATGCAAAGGCGATGTTGCGGTATATACGTCGGGGGTTCCGGTTGGAATTTCCGGTACAACAAACATGATAAAAGTGCAGAGAGCATAACAAAGGTTGACAATGTCGAAAAATGTGTGGTATGATATATGCGTGAAACTTTCAGGGTCATATCCTGGACCCACTACAACCAGGTTAAATATGAAAGAAAAGAGGTCAGAGTAAAATGGCAAACATCGATTTGAGCAAGTATGGTATCACAGGTGCAACTGAGATTGTGTACAATCCTTCTTATGAAGATCTGTATAAGGAAGAGACCAATCCGGCGTTGGAAGGTTATGAAAAAGGCCAGGAAAGTGAACTTGGCGCAGTGAACGTTATGACAGGTATTTATACCGGACGTTCCCCTAAAGACAAGTACATTGTAATGGATGAGAATTCAAAAGACACAGTATGGTGGACTTCTGATGAGTACAAAAATGATAACCATCCTGCATCACAGGAAGCTTGGAAAGCAGTGAAAGAGCTTGCAGTAAAAGAATTGTCAAATAAGAGACTTTTCGTAGTAGATGCATTCTGCGGAGCAAACCATGACACACGTATGGCTGTTCGTTTTATCGTAGAAGTGGCTTGGCAGGCACATTTCATCAAAAATATGTTTATCCAGCCAACAGCAGAAGAGTTGGAAAACTTTGAGCCAAACTTTATCGTATACAATGCATCCAAAGCAAAGGTTGAAAATTACAAAGAACTCGGATTGAATTCTGAGACAGCTGTAATGTTCAATATCACAAGCCGCGAGCAGGTTATCGTAAATACATGGTACGGCGGAGAAATGAAGAAAGGTATGTTCTCTATGATGAACTACTATCTTCCATTGCAAGGTATCGCTTCCATGCACTGCTCCGCAAACACAGATATGGACGGAAAGAACACGGCAATCTTCTTCGGACTTTCCGGAACAGGTAAGACAACATTGTCCACAGATCCAAAACGTCTCCTTATCGGTGATGACGAGCACGGCTGGGATGACAACGGTGTATT
>ERZ780157.3395-NODE-3395-length-13370-cov-3.820128_pt1 | contig 13370 bp, 10 predicted proteins | sample MGYA00511169_ERZ780157 | MGnify/ENA primary metagenome ERZ780157 (study PRJEB29588, sample SAMEA1965149) | human gut metagenome | biome: human gut; feature: human-associated habitat; material: faeces | place: Denmark | collected 2008/2010 ... | reverse complement strand
TACACGGTTCCCTTGCAGCAGGTGCGCTGACCACAACCTTTACAGCATCTCAGGGTCTGTTACTTATGATCCCGAACATGTACAAAATCGCAGGCGAGCAGCTTCCTTGTGTATTCGACGTATCCGCGCGTACCGTAGCTACCCAGTCTTTAAATATTTTTGGTGATCACAGCGATGTTTACGCCTGTCGTCAGACCGGTTTCGCTATGCTGTGCGAGACCAACCCGCAGGAAGTTATGGACTTAAGCCCGGTAGCTCATCTTGCTACAATCGAGGGTAAGGTTCCGTTCATCAACTTCTTCGACGGATTCCGTACTTCCCATGAGATCCAGAAGATCGAGAAGTGGGATTATGCAGATCTCAAAGAGATGTGCAACATGGATGCAGTTGCAGAGTTCCGTGCACATGCACTGAATCCGGAGCATCCGGCTATGCGTGGTTCCCACGAGAACGGAGATGTTTTCTTCCAGCATCGTGAGGCTTGCAACACAGCTTACAATGAACTCCCGGCAATCGTTGAGAAGTACATGAAGAAAGTCAACGAGAAGCTTGGCACAAACTATGATCTGTTCAACTACTACGGAGCACCGGACGCAGAGCGCGTTATCGTAGCTATGGGTTCCATCAACGACGTAGCTGAAGAGGTAATCGACTACTTAACCGCTAAGGGTGAGAAGGTCGGACTTGTAAAGGTTCGTCTGTATCGTCCGTGGGTATCCGAGGCATTTTTAAAGGCTCTTCCTAAGACAGCTAAGAAGGTTGCTGTTCTTGACAGAACAAAGGAGCCGGGCGCACTTGGTGATCCGTTATACCTTGATGTTGCAACCACACTCCGTGAGGCTGGTCTCGACACTGTTGTCCTGACAGGCGGACGTTACGGATTAGGTTCCAAGGATACACCTCCTTCAAGTGTATTCGCTGTATACAAAGAGCTGGAGAAAGATGCTCCGAAGGCTCGTTTCACAATCGGTATCGTAGATGATGTTACGAACTTAAGCTTACCAGAGGTTAAGCCGGCTCCGATCACATCTGCAGAAGGTACTGTAGAGTGTAAGTTCTGGGGTCTCGGCGGTGATGGTACTGTTGGTGCAAACAAGAACTCCACCAAGATCATCGGTGACCACACAGACAAATACATCCAGGCATACTTCCAGTATGACTCCAAGAAGACAGGTGGTATTACAATTTCCCATCTTCGTTTTGGTGACAAACCAATCAAGAGCCCTTACTACATCAATCAGGCAGACTTCGTAGCTTGCCACAACCCATCTTATGTAGTAAAAGGATACAAGATGGTTCAGGATGTAAAACCGGGCGGAATCTTCATGATCAACTGCCAGTGGACAGATGAAGAGCTTGACAAACATATGCCAGCTGCTTCCAAGAAATACATCGCTGACAATAATATCCAGTTGTATACAATCAATGCGATCGACAAAGCAATTGAAATTGGTATGGGTAAACGTACTAACACAATTCTTCAGTCCGCATTCTTCAAACTTGCAAACATCATGCCAATCGATGAAGCTGTTGAGTACATGAAAGCTGCTGCTAAGAAATCCTATTCTAAGAAGGGTGATGCAGTCGTAGAAATGAACTACAAAGCAATCGATGCTGGTGTGGATGCAGTTCATAAAGTAGAAGTTCCGGCTTCTTGGGCAAATCCGGAAGCAGATGCTCCTGCAAAAGAACTTACAGGACGTCCAGAGGTTGTTAAGATGGTGAAAGACCTTCTCGAGCCAATCTCTATTATGGATGGTGACAGCCTTCCGGTATCTGCATTCAAAGATATTGCAGACGGACAGTTCGAACTCGGTGCTTCCGCATACGAGAAACGTGGTACAGCCGTAATGGTACCAGAGTGGGATCCGGCAAGCTGTGTACAGTGTAATAGTTGTGCATTTGTTTGTTCCCATGCAACAATTCGTCCATTCATCCTTGATGAGAACGAAGTAAAAGTTGCTCCTTCACAGATTAAACTTGCTGATGCAAAACATGCAGTAGCAGATGGAATGAAGTTCACAATGACGGTTTCTCCATTAGACTGTATGGGATGTGGCGAGTGTATTACCGTTTGTCCTGCCGCTGCTAAAGGCGCAATCAAGATGGTTCCTCAAGAATCTCAGGCAGAACAGCAGCCGGTATTTGATTACCTCGTTGCTAACGTTGGTAAGAAAGATATCAAACCGGTATTTACGGATGCTACTCCAATTGGTTCCCAGTACAATCAGCCACTTCTCGAGTTCTCCGGAAGTTGTGCAGGATGTGCAGAGACATCTTATGCTCGTTTGATCACACAGTTGTTTGGTGAGCAGATGTACATCTCCAATGCAACAGGATGTTCCTCTATCTGGGGTGGTCCGGCTGCTACATCACCATATACTGTAAACAAAGATTCTAAACAGGGTCCGGCTTGGGCAAACTCCTTGTTCGAGGACAATGCTGAGCATGGTCTTGGTATGTACATTGGTCAGAAAGTTCTTCGTGAGCAGACCATGGACAAAGTAAAAGAACTGGCTGCTTCCGATAAGGCATCTGCTGAATTGAAAGCTGCTGTAGATAAATACTTTGAGACAAAAGATAATACAAAAGCAAATACTGCTGCTACAAAAGCAATGGTTGCTGAGATTGAAAAAGCTGCTGCCGCTGGCTGTGAACTTTCCAAGGAAATCCTTGATAAGAAACAGTACCTTGCTAAGAAGTCCGTATGGATCTTCGGTGGTGACGGTTGGGCTTACGACATCGGATTTGGTGGTTTGGATCACGTACTTGCATCCGGTGAGAACGTAAACGTAATGGTATTCGATACAGAGATGTACTCCAATACAGGTGGTCAGGCATCTAAGGCTTCTAACATCGGTGAAGTTTGTCAGTTTGCTGCTGCCGGAAAAGAAATCGGTAAGAAGAGTCTTGCTGAAATCGCTATGAGTTATGGTTACGTATACGTAGCACAGATCGCTCTTGGTGCAAACCCTGCACAGGCTGTAAAAGCTATCGCAGAAGCAGAAGCTTACAACGGACCATCTTTGATCATTGGTTACGCTCCTTGCGAACTCCACGGTATCGCTAAGGGTGGTATGAACCATTGCCAGGATGAGATGAAGAAAGCTGTTAAGGCTGGATACTGGAACTTGTTCAGCTTCAATCCAGACTTGAAAGCAGAAGGAAAGAACCCATTCACTTTGACATCCAAAGAAGGAGATGGTTCTTACCAAGACTTCTTGAACAACGAAGCACGTTATACACGTCTGATCAAGCCTTTCCCAGAAAGAGCAGAAAGACTGTTCAAAGAATCCGAGGAAGCTGCAAAGGCTCGTTACGATCACTTGCAGAAGCTGGTTGAACTGTATAAATAATAGTTGAACGACTTATAGAATAGGAAACCCGCCCCATGGCATTCGCCGTGGGGCGGGTTTTGTCGTGGGGCGGTTTTTTGGGCTTTTTGGGACTTTTTAGCATTTTTGTCGTGAAACGGTGGCTGGTGGGAGTGATGGTGCGAGGGGGGGGCATGCCGAAGAGGGAAAAGTGGCATATGGCATGACAAGTATGGGTACCGGCACCTCGGAAAAGGAAAAACAAACGAAATTCCGCCGCTTTCCAACACCGCCCAAAAGAAAAATAAAAAAATATTACTTTTCCTATTGACAAAGTAGGAAAAAGGGGTTATAGTAATGTCATCAACAAAAACAACAAACAGATAATAAAAATAAATGAAGAAGAAAGAGAGGACATTATTATGGCAGAAACAAACAAGAGAGAGTACAAATTTGAAACACTTCAGCTTCACGTAGGACAGGAATCGCCGGATCCGGTAACGGACGCAAGAGCAGTTCCGATTTACCAGACATCATCGTACGTATTCCGTAACTGCGAACATGCAGCAGCAAGATTTGGTCTGAGTGATGCAGGAAATATATATGGACGTTTGACAAACCCGACAGAGGATGTATTTGAACAGCGTATTGCAGCACTGGAAGGCGGCGTGGCTGCATTGGCAGTAGCTTCCGGAGCAGCAGCGATTTCTTATACGATTCAGAATCTGGCGCACAACGGCGATCACATCGTAGCAGCAAAGAACATTTACGGAGGAACTTACAACCTTCTGGCCCATACCCTTCCGGAATACGGAATTACAGCAACGTTCGTTGATCCGGAAAATTTCGATGAGATCCGTGGCGCTATTCAGGAAAATACAAAAGCGGTATTTATCGAGACATTGGGAAATCCAAACTCCGATGTTGTAGACATTGAAGCCATCGCAAAGATTGCTCATGAAAATAAAATTCCCCTGGTGATCGATAACACATTTGCCACTCCTTATCTGGTTCGCCCAATTGAGTATGGCGCAGACATCGTAGTACATTCTGCAACTAAATTCATCGGAGGCCACGGTACGACAATAGGTGGTGTGATCGTAGACAGCGGAAAATTTGACTGGGAAGCAAGCGGCAAATTTGAATCTTTGACAGCTCCAAACCCAAGTTATCATGGAATCAGCTTCACAAAAGCAGTAGGGCCGGCAGCATTTGTTACAAAAATCCGTGCGATCCTGCTTCGTGATACCGGAGCTACGATTTCTCCGTTCCATGCATTTATCTTCCTTCAGGGATTGGAAACATTGTCACTTCGAGTAGAAAGACATGTTGAAAATGCGTTGAAAGTAGTAAATTATTTGGAAAATCATCCATTGGTAGAAAAAGTAAATCATCCATCTGTTTCCAATGATCCGAAACAGCAGGAATTGTATAAAAAATACTTCCCAAATGGCGGAGGATCCATCTTCACATTTGAGATCAAAGGAAGTGATGAAGAAGCTAAGAAATTCATCGACCATTTGCAGTTATTCTCCTTGTTAGCAAATGTGGCAGATGTAAAATCACTGGTAATTCATCCGGCATCTACGACACATTCTCAGTTGAACGAAGAGGAATTGGCAGACCAGGGAATCAAGCCAAATACCATTCGTCTTTCCATCGGAACCGAGAACGTAGAAGACATTATCTATGACCTTGAAGAAGCATTCAAGGCACTGGCATAAGAGATGAAAATTTCGACAAAAGGGAGATATGCTCTCCGTTTCATGCTTGACCTGGCAATGTATGACACGGGAACCCCGGTGAGAATCAAAGATATCTCTACAAGACAGGGGATATCGGTAAAATATTTGGAACAAATCGTGTCGATTCTTAATAAAGCTGGCTTTGTGCGGGCCATTCGTGGTCCGCAGGGGGGCTATCAGCTAGTGAAGCCACCGGAAGAATATACGGCAGGGATGATCCTTCGTCTGACCGAGGGGAATCTTGCACCGGTCAGTTGTCTGGAGTTTGAGGAAAATACGTGCGACAGACAGGATACCTGCGCCACATTGGAACTTTGGAAGCGGCTGAAAACGGCGATTGACGATGTCGTTGACAGTGTGACCCTGGCACAGCTTGTGGAATGGCAGCAGCAAAAAAATGACAATTATATTATCTAGGAAAGGAAGTAGACCATTATGGGTAAAATTTATAAAAATGCGACAGAATTAATTGGAAAGACACCATTGGTGGAATTCTCCAATATCGAAAAGAAACTGGGATTGGAAGCAAGAATTTTAGCAAAACTGGAATATTTCAATCCGGCAGGAAGCGTCAAAGACCGTATTGCGCTGGAAATGATTGAAGATGCAGAAAAGAGCGGACGTCTGAAAGAAGGTTCTACGATCATTGAGCCGACATCCGGAAATACCGGAATCGGATTGGCAGCCATTGCGACAGCGAAAGGATACCGCACGGTGATCGTTATGCCGGAAACCATGAGCGTAGAGCGAAGAAATATCATCAAAGCCTATGGCGCAGAGATTGTGCTGACAGACGGAAGCAAGGGAATGAGCGGAGCAATCGCAAAAGCCAAAGAATTGCAGGAGAAGACACCGGACAGTATCATTGCAGGTCAGTTTGAAAATCCGGCCAATCCGGCAGCGCATAAAAAGACGACCGGTCCGGAAATCTGGGAAGATACCGACGGAGAGGTTGACATCTTTATCGCAGGTGTAGGAACCGGCGGAACGATCACCGGAGTTGGTGAATATCTGAAAGACAAGAAAGCATCGGTACAGGCAATTGCCGTAGAGCCGGCGTCTTCACCGGTTCTGTCCGAAGGAAAATCCGGAGCACATAAGATTCAGGGAATCGGTGCCGGATTCGTACCGGATGTATTGAATACAAAAATTTATGATGAAATCGTAAAAGTAGAAAATGAAGCAGCATTTGAGACCGGCAAACTGATTGCCAAAGAAGAAGGAATCCTTGTGGGAATCTCTTCCGGAGCGGCTTTGTGGGCCGGAATCGAAGAAGCAAAGAAACCGGAAAATAAAGGAAAGACAATCGTTGTTCTCCTTCCGGACAGCGGCGACAGATATTATTCCACTCCTCTCTTTACAGAATAATTACAATTAAAAACTTTCATTGACTGTTATGTATAACTAGTTTATAATTAGATTACAGACTCGTTATACATAACATTTTTTTTTGGAGGAAAACAGCATGTTAGAACAATTGAAAAAAGAAGTTTATGAAGCAAATATGGAGTTACAGGAAAAAGGACTTGTCATTTATACATGGGGAAATGTAAGTGGTATTGACCGTGAAAATAATCTGGTTGTCATTAAGCCAAGCGGTGTAGAATACGATGAACTTTCACCGGAGGATATGGTTGTCGTTGATTTTGATCAGAATGTGGTAGAAGGAAGATATCGTCCATCTTCGGATACGGCGACGCATATCGAACTTTACAAAGCCTTTGATAATCTTGGTGGCGTGGTACATACACATTCTACATGGGCCGTTACGTTTGCTCAGGCAGGTATGGCAATTCCGGCACTGGGAACGACACATGCGGATTATTTTTATGGGGAGATTCCGTGCACCAGAGATCTGACAGCAGCGGAGATCAACATGGACTATGAGAAAAATACCGGTGTAGTCATCGTGGAGACGATTGGCGACAGAGATGCCATGGAAGTGCCGGGAATCGTAGTGAAAAATCATGGACCATTTGCATGGGGAACCTCGCCGGCAAATGCTGTTTACAATGCTGTCGTACTGGACAAAGTGGCTGAGATGGCACATCATACGATGACGCTCAATCCACACGTAAAACCGGCACCACAGTATCTGCTGGATAAACATTATTTTAGAAAACATGGAGAAAATGCATATTACGGTCAGACGACAGAGTAAGGAGAAGGAAAATGAAACAGGAAACAAAATGTATTCAGGCAGGATATGAGCCTGGAAATGGAGAATCACGAATGATTCCGATCATTCAGAGTACAACATTTAAATATGATTCCAGTGAAGCGATGGGGCGTTTGTTTGATCTGGAAGAGAGCGGATATTTTTATACACGTTTGCAAAATCCGACCAATGATCAGGTAGCAGCGAAAATCTGCGCGCTGGAAGGTGGTACGGCAGCGATGCTGACTTCTTCCGGGCAGGCGGCTTCCTTTTATTCGGTATTTAACATCTGCAGCGCAGGAGATCATGTCGTATCTTCCTCTACGATATATGGCGGAACATATAACTTGTTTGCCGTAACGATGAAACGTATGGGAATTGATTTTACATTCGTAGATCCGGACTGTTCGGACGAAGAGTTGGAAGCGGCTTTTCAGCCAAATACGAAAGCCGTATTCGGAGAGACAATCGCTAACCCGGCATTGATCGTATTTGACATCGAGCGGTTTGCAAACGCAGCACATGCTCATGGTGTTCCGTTGATCGTGGACAATACTTTTGCGACACCGATCAACTGCCGCCCATTTGAATGGGGAGCGGATATTGTAACACACTCCACTACCAAGTATATGGATGGACATGATGCGACCGTCGGAGGATGTATCGTAGATTCCGGTAAATTTGACTGGTTTGCTCATGCAGATAAATTCCCGGGGCTTACGACACCGGATGAATCTTACCATGGGATTACTTATGCCGAGAAATTTGGTCAGGAGGGCGCATTTATTACGAAAGCGACTGCTCAGCTCATGAGAGATCTCGGATCTATTCAGGCACCGATGAATTCCTTCCTCTTGAATCTTGGGTTGGAGTCCATGCATGTGCGTATGCCGAGACATTGCGAAAATGCACAGAAAGTGGCAGAGTTTTTGGAAGCCAACGAAAATGTAACCTGGGTCAATTATCCGGGACTGCCGGGCAATAAATATTATGAAAGAGCGAAAAAATACATGCCAAATGGTACATGTGGTGTTGTTTCCTTTGGCGTGAAAGGAGGCCGTGCAGCGGCCGAAAAATTTATGGCGAAATTAAAGATTGCGATGATCGCGACACATGTGGCAGATGCGCATACATGTGTTTTACATCCGGCATCTTCCACGCATCGACAGATGAGCGATGAAGAACTGCTGGCAGCAGGAGTAGCACCGGATCTGGTTCGTTTGTCCGTTGGAATTGAAAATGTAGAAGATATTATCGCAGATTTGAAGCAGGCACTGGAAGACTAAAGTGGCGTTTCAGAATGGAGGTATGTATGAAAAAAGTATTGTTTGTAGCATCCGAATGTGTACCATTTATCAAAACAGGAGGCTTGGCTGATGTAGTGGGATCTCTTCCAAAGTATTTTGATAAAAATGAATTTGATGTACGTGTCATGATACCGAAGTATGTTTCGATTCCGGAAGAATACAAAAATCAGATGGAATTTGTCACACATTTTTATTTGGAACTTGCTTGGAGAAAACAATATGTCGGTATTTTTCAGATGCAATACCAAGGGGTTACATTTTATTTTCTAGATAATGAATTTTATTTTAGCGGAAATCGTCCATATGGAGAGATTTATCAGGACATTGAGAAATTTGCGTTCTTCAGTAAAGCAGCATTGTCTGCCCTTCCGGTTATCGGTTTTCGCCCGGATATCATCCATTGTCATGACTGGCAGACCGGTTTGATTCCGGTATATTTGAAAGATTCGTTCCAGCAGGGAGAATTCTTCCGCGGAATTAAGTCAATCATGACGATACATAATTTGAAATTCCAGGGAGTCTGGGATAAGAAAACAGTCATGGATACGACGGGACTGGATGCGTATTATTTTACACCGGACAAATTGGAAGCCTATGGAGATGCCAATTATCTCAAAGGCGGACTTGTTTATGCAGACCAGATCACGACAGTAAGTGATACGTATGCAGAAGAGATCAAGACACCATTTTATGGCGAAAAACTGGATGGTCTGATGAATGCCCGTTCTGCGTGCTTAACAGGAATTGTCAATGGACTTGATTATGATGAGTATAATCCGGCGACGGATCCGATGATCGAGGCACATTATGATGCGAGAACATTCCGCAAGGAAAAGATTAAAAATAAACGCGCTTTACAAAAAGAACTGGGGCTTGCACAGGATGACAAGAAATTTATGATCGGGATTGTTTCCCGTCTGACAGACCAGAAGGGGTTTGATCTGATCGACTATGTGATTGAGGAAATCTGTGCCGAGGATACACAGCTTGTGGTACTGGGAACCGGAGAAGAAAAATATGAGCATCTGTTCCGCCATTTTGCATGGAAATATCCGGAACGAGTTTCGGCAAACATTTTCTATTCCAACGAGCGTTCGCATAAGATTTATGCTTCCTGCGATGCCTTTTTGATGCCGTCCCTGTTTGAACCATGCGGTTTGAGTCAGTTGATGAGTCTTCGTTATGGTACCGTTCCGATCGTACGTGAGACCGGCGGTTTGAAAGATACGGTAGAACCATACAATGAATATGAGAGCAAGGGAACCGGATTCTCATTTGCCAATTACAACGCACATGAGATGCTCAATACGATTCGTTATGCGAAGCATATTTATTTTGACCGCAAACGTGACTGGAATAAGATCATAGATCGTGGAATGGCGATGGATTTTTCCTGGGCAAATTCTGCGAAGAAATATCAGGATCTGTATAATCGTATGTAGAGGATACAGATAGAAGAGTAAAATAAGGGTACCTTATCTAGTGTGATGAGGTACCCTTGTTATGACACATGTTTTCTTATTTTATCATTTTCTGTAAGATCGACAGAAGTTCTTCGACTTTTTCATCGTCTCCCTGACGGATGCCATCTACCACACAACTTTCGATGTGCGTGCTGAGCAGCTCCCTGTTAAACGCAGTCAGTGCCGCAGAAGCTGCGGATGACTGGACCAGAATATCCATACAATACGCATCGTCCTCCAACATCCCGCGCAGCCCGCGAATCTGCCCTTCAATGCGGTTCAGGCGGTGAATCAGTTTCTTCTTTTCCTCATCCGAACGATATTTTTTATGACAACAGCAACTCTTATCCGACATAATAACCCTCCACTTTTATTCTGAACATTTTACCTATAGTATACCCACTATTTTTTTAGAAGTAAAGAGTTATTATTTTTGTTGTAATGTTAATTTTCCCCTATGGGATTCCTTCCCGCACCGGGATTTTGAACACCGTCAGTTTCCAGAGGACGTATTGTGTCCTCGGAAACTGCTACGTGTGTTCACTAAGCGTAAGCGGTCCCAAGCGGAAAGGAATCCCATGGGGAAAAAGAATAATTGCAGAAAAATAATCACTTACCCTCTTGACAACATACCCCCAAGGGGTATAGTATAGAAAGCGAAGAAATGGAAATACTATTTTAAATATCAGGAGGAATTAGCGATGTATAAAACAATTATGGATGTAGAAGGTATGATGTGTGGCAACTGTGAAAAGCACATGAATGAAATGATTCAGGAGAAATTCGATGTCAAAGAAGTAACGTCTTCTCATAAGAAAGCAGAGACGCAGATCATTTCAGAAGAAAAACTTGACGAAGATAAATTGAAGGCGGAAGTGGATGAAATCGGTTACAAAGTCATTGAAATCGAAGTGAAACCTTACGAAAAGAAGAAAATTTCTCTGTTCCACAAATAGGAGGAAGAGGCGATGCGACAGTTTAATGTGACAGGTATGAGTTGTGCCGCATGTAGCAGCCGTGTAGAAAAGGCAGTTTCTAAGCTGGATGGAGTGACATCCTGTTCGGTCAGCCTTTTGACAAACTCAATGGGTGTCGAAGGAAATGTGTCTGATGATACGATCATTGCGGCGGTGCAGAATGCCGGATATGGTGCGTCCGTAAAAGGCGCAGAGACGGCGGGAGCATCGATACAGAGGGAGGCAGCAGAAGAAGCGTTGGAAGATCATGATACGCCTGTGTTAAAAAAACGGTTATTTGCGTCCCTTGGATTTTTGATCATTCTCATGTACTTTTCCATGGGACATATGATGTGGGGCTGGCCGCTTCCGCATTTTTACGACAATAACCATGTGGCGATGGGACTGACCCAGCTTTTGCTGACGGTCATCATTATGGTGATCAACCAGAAGTTTTTCATCTCCGGATTTAAAAGTTTGTGGCACCGCGCACCGAATATGGATACGCTGGTGGCACTTGGTTCGTCCGCGGCCTTTTTGTACAGCACCTTTGCGTTGTTTGAAATGACCGCTGCGCAGGTAGCAGGAGATGACGCTGCTGTCATGCACTATATGATGGAATTCTATTTCGAGTCTGCGGCAATGATCCTTACGCTCATTACGGTAGGAAAGATGCTGGAAGCCCATTCGAAGGGAAAGACGACCGATGCGTTGAAAAGTCTTATGCGCCTGGCTCCGAAAAAAGCGAATGTCATTCGGGATGGAAACGAAGTGGAGATTCCGATCGAACAGGTAAAAATGGGCGACGTTTTTGTGGTAAGACCGGGCGAGAGTATTCCGGTGGATGGCGTTGTTCTTGAAGGAAACAGTGCGGTCAATGAAGCGGCACTTACCGGCGAAAGCATTCCGGTGGACAAGGCAGCAGGAGACGAAGTCTCGGCGGCGACGATGAATCAGTCGGGACTGCTCCGTTGTGAGGCGGTTCGTGTCGGCGAAGATACGACACTTCAGCAGATCATTCAGATGGTAAGTGATGCGGCGGCGACAAAGGCACCGATCGCGAAGATCGCGGACAAAGTATCGGGGGTATTTGTACCGGTCGTTATCTCGATCGCAGTCATTACAACCATTGTATGGATGCTCCTTGGCAGGGAATTTGGATTTGCAATCGCCAGAGGAATTTCCGTACTTGTAATCAGCTGCCCGTGTGCGCTCGGACTTGCGACACCGGTAGCGATCATGGTTGGAAACGGCCGTGCAGCAAAGAAAGGAATCCTCTTTAAAAATGCGGCGGCGCTGGAAGAAGCCGGAAAAGTAAAAATCGTGGCATTGGATAAAACCGGTACGATCACAGCCGGTGAGCCGAAAGTGACAGATATCTGTCCGGCAGAGGGCATTTCGGAAAAACAACTTTTACAGATGGCATATTCTCTGGAAAAAGGAAGCGAACACCCTCTTGCGAAAGCTATTTTGCAAAAGGCAGAAGAAGAGGGCATGGAAAACGAAGAAGTAACAGAATTTCAAGCACTTCCGGGCAATGGACTGGAAGCAGTCCGTGTTGCCGACCAGGCAAAACTTGTCGGTGGAAGTTTTATGTATATCCAGAATTTGTCAGAAGTGAGCACCACAATGATAGAGCGTGCTGAGAAACTGGCAGAAGAAGGAAAAACGCCGCTGTTATTTGCGAAAGACGGTGTGCTGCAGGGAATGATCGCAGTAGCAGACGTGATGAAAGAAGACAGTGCAGAAGCCATCCGTGAATTAAAAGAGATGGGGATCCGCGTTGTCATGCTGACCGGTGACAATGAGCGTACGGCAAAAGCCATCGGTGAGCAGGCAGGAGTCGATGAAGTGATCGCAGGCGTACTGCCGGATGGCAAAGAGGCAGTTGTCCGCAAACTTCGTAAAAAAGGCGAAGTGGCGATGGTGGGCGACGGAATTAACGATGCGCCGGCATTGACAAGGGCAAACATTGGTATCGCGATCGGGGCAGGAACCGATGTGGCAGTCGAGGCGGCAGAGATTGTATTGATGAAGAGCCGGTTGTCTGATGTGCCACAGGCCATCCGGATCAGCCGGAAGACACTCCGCAATATCCATCAGAACCTGTTTTGGGCATTTTTCTACAACACCATCGGAATACCGCTTGCAGCCGGACTTCTGATTCCATTTGGACTCACATTGAATCCGATGTTTGGCGCGGCAGCGATGAGTTTAAGCAGTTTCTGCGTGGTTTCCAATGCGCTGAGACTGAATACGATAATAAAATAACTTGATATAGTTTCAACCTATAACAAAACCCTTCTTTTTTGTATTTTACAATACAGGATATTCCGATTACAATGGGGATATGTAACTATTCAGGACGCCCCTCCCCACATTCGCATTTCGAACACTTCGTGTTCTTTTCTCGCCTTTGACAAGGCT
>ERZ780157.3381-NODE-3381-length-13412-cov-2.981957_pt1 | contig 13412 bp, 7 predicted proteins | sample MGYA00511169_ERZ780157 | MGnify/ENA primary metagenome ERZ780157 (study PRJEB29588, sample SAMEA1965149) | human gut metagenome | biome: human gut; feature: human-associated habitat; material: faeces | place: Denmark | collected 2008/2010 ... | reverse complement strand
GGTAGTACAAAGAGCCGTACTTGCTCGACTGCGTGCGCACGTCATCGCGCGTGTGGTCGGAAATTTATTCCCATTCTATGGTTGCAGGGGGCTTTCCCGTAATATCGTACACTACGCGGCTTACACCTACTACTTCGTTGATAATGCGCGAGGTCACTACGTCCAACACCTCGTAGGGTATGTGCGCGTACTCCGCCGTCATGAAATCGCTTGTGTTGACGGCACGCAATGCAAGCACGTAGTTGTAGGTACGTCCGTCACCCATTACGCCGACGGTGCGCATGTCGGTAAGCACGGCAAAGTATTGCCCGTAATGCAACCCTGCACGCTCCAATTCCTCACGGTAGATGTAGTCGGCATCGCGCAAAATGTCCAAGCGTTCCTTGGTGATTGCCCCGATACATCTGACGGCAAGCCCCGGACCGGGGAACGGCTGACGATTGACGAGAGTATCCGACAAACCGAGTTTGCGACCGAGTTCGCGCACTTCGTCCTTGAACAAACTGCGAAGAGGCTCCACAAGCCCGACAAACTTTGTTTCCTTTGGCAGTCCGCCAACATTGTGATGGGATTTGATGACTGCGCCCGTTGTAATGCCGCTTTCCACAATGTCGGGATAGATTGTGCCTTGCGCAAGCATACTTCCGCTGAATTTTGCACTTTCTTCCTCGAATACGCGAACAAACTCTTCGCCGATGATTTTGCGTTTGCGTTCGGGATCGGTAACGCCGCTGAGCTTGCCAAGAAAACGTTCCTCGGCATTTACACGTACGAAGTTGAGCGATTTACCTTCAAAAGCCGCTTGAATTTCGTCGCCCTCGTTTTTGCGCATCATGCCGTGATCGACAAAAATGCATGTAAGTTGATTGGGAATGGCACGTTCCAGAATTGCCGCGCACACCGAGCTGTCCACGCCTCCGCTTAGACCGAGCACCACTTGACGATCGCCGACTTGCTCGCGAATTTTTTCGATTTGCGTAACGATGAAGTCGTCGATGTTGTAGTCGCCGTTTGCGCCGCACACCTTAAACAAAAAGTTGCGCAAGATTTGCAAACCTTGCTTGGTGCGCTCCACTTCGGGGTGAAATTGCACTGCATAAAGCTTTTGAGCGGTGTTTTCCATTGCTGCAACGGGGCAATCCGCCGTGTGCGCAACAGGCACAAAACCTTGGGGGACTTCCGCAACATAATCGGTGTGGCTCATCAGCGTTACGGTGTCGACGTCCACGCCGTCAAACAGCACGCAGGACGTGTCCACAACGGTGTTTATCGTACCGTATTCGCTTACCGAGCAGGCCCTGACTTTGCCGCCGAGTGTGTAACTCATAAGTTGCATGCCGTAGCAAATACCAAGCACGGGTATGCCAAGCTCAAACAGTTCCTTGGTGCAGTGCGGCGAGCTTTCGTTGTATACACTGTGCGGACCGCCCGTAAGTATGATACCGACAGGAGCAATCTCCTTGATTTTTTCCACGGGAGTGTTACCGGGCAATATTTGGGAGTACACGTGGCACTCGCGCACACGTCTGGCAATCAGCTCCTTGTACTGTCCGCCGAAGTCGAGGACAAGCACCGTTTGTTGTTTTTTCATAAACCCTCCAAGTTTACTTTGCAGTAGTCTTTGCGTGTATTTTGATTGTTTTTCGGTAGGTTTTACCGACTATTTTTGCGCCGATATGTACGCAAATTTGTAATACGTATCGATTTTTTGATTACGTTTTGAGTTGAGTGCGGCTATTGACAACAACACCACTTGTCAACGGCGAGCGACGTTAATCAACTGACAACTTGATAAAGTTTCTTCTCGCTAAACGTCAATGGTAGGAAAAGTCAATGCCGATTTACACCACCAATAGTTCGCCCACCCGGCGAGGGTTACTTGACGATGATTGCGTCACGTTCCGCGCCGACGGAGATGTACTTGATGTAGCAACCGACGGATTTTTCCAAAAATTCGATATACTTACGGGCGTTTTGCGGCAGGTCTTCGTACTTGCGACAGTCCGCCGTGGAAGTTTGCCAACCGTCCATGTATTCAATGACGGGTTTTGCCTTGTTGAGTGCCTCGCCACTCGGGAAGCTGTCCACGCGCACGCCGTCTACTTCGTAGGCAACGCAAACGGGAATCTTTGTAAAGCCGTCCAACACATCGAGTTTTGTCAGTGCAATCTCCGTCGCGCCCTGCATTTTTACGCCGTAACGACTGGCAACAACATCGAAACCGCCGACTCTACGCGGTCTACCCGTTGCCGCGCCGTATTCGCCGCCTGCCTTACGCAGGTTTTCGCCTTCCTCGCCGAACATTTCGGCAGTGAAAGGTCCTTCGCCTACGCATGTGGAGTAGGCTTTCATTACGCCGACAGCCGCGTCCACCTTGCGCCAAGGGATACCTGCGCCGACAGGACCGTATGCCGTGATTGTGGAAGAGGACGTTGTGTAGGGATAAATACCGAAATCTATGTCGCGAAGTGCGCCGAGTTGCGCCTCCAACATTACGTTTTTGCCTTCGGTCAGTGCATTGTCGAGGTAGGTGCTGACGTCGCAAATGTAGGGAATGAGCGGTTTGCCGTAGGTGTCGAACCAAGCAACGAGTTCGTCCACGGTGTAGCCGTCGAAGTCGTACATGCCCTTGAGCATCAAGTTTTTCCAATCGACGATGGTCTCCAAACGTTCGCGAAGGTACTGCGGATGCAACAAATCTCCCATACGTATTGCTTTTTTCATGTATTTGTCCGCATAAACGGGGGCAATACCGCGGCGAGTGGAACCGAACTTGCGGTCGGCGAGGCGATCTTCCTCCAACCCGTCCTGCATTACGTCAAAGGGGCAGCACACCACGGCTTTGTCGCTGATTTTCAAGCGATCGGGTGTGATGTCGATGCCGCCCTCACGCAGGTGAGCGATCTCCTTGCAAAGGTGTTCGATGTTGACCACCATGCCGTTGCCCATCACGTTTACTTTGTCCTCACGCAGGATTGCCGACGGCAACAGGTTGAGCACAAACTTTCCTTTTTCGTTGATTACGGTATGTCCTGCGTTGTTGCCGCCTTGATAGCGCACCACGATGTCTTGGGAAGCGGCAAGCAAGTCCACCATACGTCCCTTACCTTCGTCGCCCCAGTTGATTCCTACAATAGATGTAAGCATATACCCTCCGATTTGTTTGCCTAGCCTTGGTTTAGTTGCAGTGCAACGGTTGGCAAACGATACATTTGCTAAGCGCGACTACACCGTCACGCCGTCGTCGTTGTTTGTAACGAATTTTTTGTTACGTACAAGGATTTCGTCGACATCCGCAATAAAATTTTGCACTTGTTCCGCCGCCATACCGGTAAACTTTTGCACGTCGACAAGGTTGTTTACCTCGTCCGCCGTCAGTCCGAAACGCTCGTCCGCAACAATGCGTGCAAGCAAGTCGTTGTCTGCGCCGTCTTCCTTTATCGCACGGGCGCAAGCAAAGCTGTGTTGGCGTATCGCCTCGTGCAACGCTTGTCTGTCGCCGCCCTTGTGCTCCACGCAGTACATCAGTATGCTTTCGGTAGCCATGAAGGGCAATTCGCGTGCAAGGTTTTTCTCGATTACCTTGGGGTAGACGGTAAGTCCCGAAGCGATGTTGGCGTACAACGTCAGTATGCCGTCCACGGCAAGGAACGCCTCGGGCAAGGATACGCGGCGGTTCGCGCTGTCATCGAGCGTGCGCTCCAACCACTGCTCCGAAGCCGTCAACGCAGGGTTGAGGCTGTCGCAAATTACGTAGCGGCACAACGCCGTCATACGTTCGCTACGCATGGGGTTGCGTTTGTAAGCCATTGCCGATGAGCCTATTTGCGCCGACTCGAACGGTTCCTCCAACTCCTTTTCGTGGGATAGCAACCTGACGTCGTTGGCAAACTTGTGCGCGCTTTGAGCAATACCGCACAACACCGACAACACGTTGTAGTCCGTCTTGCGACTGTAAGTTTGTCCGCTGACGGATACAGTGCGGCTAAAACCCGTTTTTTCGGCAATCAGTTTGTCAAGTTGCTTCACCTTGCTCACGTCGCCGTCAAACAACTGCAAAAAGCTTGCCGCAGTACCCGTCGTACCTTTGCAACCGAGTAAGGCAAGGTTATTCAGTTGAAAGTCCAGATTGTTTAGGTCGGTGACAAGATCCTGCATCCACAGTGTGGCGCGCTTGCCTACCGTAGTGGGTTGCGCCGCTTGAAAATGCGTGTATCCCAAGCAACCGAGGGACTTGTACCGCTCGGCAAAGTCACGAAGAACAGCCAAAACGTGCAACAGTTTGCCCTTGACAAGCAACATTGCTTGCCGCATTTGTATCACGTCGGTGTTGTCGCCTACGTAGCAACTTGTTGCGCCGAGGTGCATGATGGGTTTAGCGGTCGGGCATTGCTCTCCGTAGGCAAGCAAGTGCGCCATTACGTCGTGACGGACGGAGTGTTCCAACCCCTCGGCACGGGCGTAGTCGATGTCAGCCGCATGCGCGCGCATCTGTGTAATTTGCTCGTCTGAAATATCCAATCCGAGTTGTTGTTCCGCTTCGGCAAGGGCAATCCACAACTTGCGCCAAGTGCCGAATTTGAAATCGGCGGAAAACACCTGTTGCATTGCCTTGCCTGCATAGCGTTGGCAAAAAGGAGATACGTAACTGTCGTAGCCTTCCATTGTTACCTCCCACAAAAAAAGTGTCCAAATTTTTCAACTTCCGACAAGAAGTTAAAAAAAAATTGAACACTTATTACCACAAATTATTTCACAATAAGAATATATCACCGCATGCGAAAATTGTCAAACGAAAAACGACGGTGTTTGGCGTTTCGTTGTCGTCGCCAACGATTTTATAAGCGTGACGGAGAGCGGACATCCCAACGAAAAACACACTGCCGATTTAGCCGTCGGCGGCAATGGCAACGACGTATTTTGCACCGCTTTCGGCAAGTTTTGTCGACTACGCTTTACACAGCGCCCACTACAAAACAAATTGACGGCAAGATCATGCAACAGCCACCATATCGCAAAACATTTTTGCAATGTTTTTTGACAAAAAATGCAATTGATTTTATTTGACGAATATTGTACCATAATAAATAGATGTTTTATACTACAATGGCGGCAATCTGCCATCGGACACAATCCCACACACGAAACAACGGTAAACAATGAGAAAAATTACAAACCTAAACAAAAATTGGAAATTCAGCGACATCGACGGACAAAACGTGCAAGTCGTCGACCTGCCCCACACTTGGAACGCCCACGACGGCAACACGGGCGGCAACGACTACCTACGCGCCAAACACCTGTACACCAAGCACATCGCGCGCCCCGACGGCAATGTCGTGTACCTTGAAATAAAGGGTGCAAACAGCACTGCCACGGTGTACGTCAACGGCAAACAAGCCGTAACGCACCACGGCGGATTTGCCACGTTCCGTGCGGACATAACAAAACTGCTTGCGGACGGCGACAACCTCCTTGTCGTCGAGGTGGACAACCAAGCCAACGAGTGCGTGTATCCTCAAACGGCGGACTTCACCTTTTTCGGCGGCATATATCGCGACGTGAACATCGTAACCATGTCGGCAAACCACTTTGCGCCAGACTTTTGCGGCAAGCAAGGACTAAAAGTAACGCCTCGCCTTGTCGACGGCAAGTGGACGGTAACTTTTGCCACGCAAACTGTGGGCAAAGGCGACGTCGTGTACCAAGTTTACGACGGCGAAACGCTTGTTTGCACAGCCGCCGACGGTAGCAACACGGTACAAATAGACAATCCGCATTTGTGGGACGGTCTTGCCGATCCGCACATGTACACCGCCGTTGCCAAGTTGTACGTAGACGGCGAAATTGCCGACGAAATTAGCGACAAGTTCGGTTTGCGCACGTTCAGCGTGGACGCAGACAAAGGCTTTATGCTAAACGGGCGCAGTTACCCGTTGCGTGGGGTGTGCCGCCACCAAGACCGCGAAGGCATGGGGTACGCAATCACACGTGCCGAACACGACGAGGACATGGCACTCATTAAACAAGTGGGCGCAAACACGATACGTTTGGCGCACTACCAACACGACGACTACTTCTACGACCTGTGCGACAAGGAAGGCATGGTTGTGTGGGCAGAGATACCCTACATCTCTCGCCATATGCCCGACGCCAACGACAATACGGAAACGCAAATAACCGAGCTGATTACCCAACAATACAACCACCCCGGCATTGTCGTGTGGGGCCTATCCAACGAGATAACAATGTTTGGCAAGCACCGCAAGGATATGTTGGCGCAACACGTCAAGCTGAACGACCTTTGCCACGAAATGGACGACACTAGGCTGACCACATTGGCGTGCTTTAGCATGTGCACACCGTGGAACAAAGTTGCGCACATCACCGACATCGTGTCGTGGAACTTGTACCTAGGCTGGTACATGCCGGGATTGTGGCTTAACGACGCATGGTTTTGGCTGTTTAGAAAGCTGTATCCGCACCGCCCGATAGGCTTGTCCGAGTACGGAGCGGAAGGCATGCCCAACCTACACAGCACCCGTCCGCGCCGAGGGGACAACACCGAGGAATACCAATGCGTATACCACGAGTACATGTTGAAATTTTTTGAGCGCGCGCCCTACTTGTGGGCAACCCACGTGTGGAACATGTTTGACTTTGCCGCAGACGCACGCAACCAAGGCGGCGAACCGGGAATGAACCACAAAGGACTTATCACCTACGACCGCAAGACGAAAAAGGACGTGTACTACCTGTACCAAGCCTACTGGACGACGGCGCCGATGTTGCACATATGCGGCAAAAGGTTTGTCAACCGCAACGGCAACAAGCTGACGGTAAAGGTGTACAGCAACCTGTCCGAAGTGAGTTTGTACCGCAACGGACAACTTGTGCAAACGCAACAAGGTAACAAAGTGTTTGTGTTTACCATGTCCAACGACGGCACGAGCGAAATAGAAGTACGTGCAGGCGAACTGACGGACAAAGCAACCTTTGTAAAGGTAGCCAAGCCCGACCCGACATACAAATTGAAAAAGACCAACACCAAGAATTGGCAAGAAAAGTAGCACGCAAACAATGAAGGGCGAGCTTCACAAGAAAGACGAATAGTGTTTTAACACAAGCAGTAATAGCAAGCAAAACCCCTAATGCGTTTTTGCATAAAGAATAAAAACAAAACAAAAACAGGTTGAAGCAAGAAGTTTTTTGCACTTCGAGCAACAACCTGTTTTTTTGTTGGCAAAATATCGGCAAAACAAAAATTCCCGTTTCGGAAAATTTGTATGAATTTCGCACTGAATATTCCAATTTCGGAATTTTCGCGTAAAAATTTAATAAATATTCCGATTTCGGAATTTTCGCTAGATTTTTTACTGAAAATGCCCATTTCGGAATATTTGCTAAAAAAACAAAGCCGCAAGTGTTTGTTTTAGATATTCTCCGCGTTGGATTTGTAGTCGGTGCCCCAATCCTTGAGGGCGTCGAGGATGGGTTTGAGGGTTTTTGCCGAGGTATTGGCAACTATCCCGACCGAAAATCAAGTCGAATTGTAACAAATTTCTTAATACGTACACAATTCTTCATTACAAAAACGTGGCAGTCGCACAATTGCGACCGCCACGTTATTTTTGTTTTATAAAGTTTTTACCGATTATTTCTCAAAAAATACGACGTTCTTTTCACCCAAAATTAGGTTAAGCTCGTACTGCAAACCCGTGCATTGGCGCACACAACCGTCCAATGCAAAAACTTTGCCTTCCAACTTGATTTTTACGGGGATATTACCCTCGTATTGTTTCAATACGCCGATGACCTGCTCGAATTTTACATCGTCGCGCTCGTCCATCTTCAGCCACAAAGTCGTGCTGTGTTGCGGCGCGACTTCCGTTGCGGTGCGTTGTTCCGACTGATTGTTGTTGTTTGCGCGCGGGTCGATTACCTCTCGTATGCTGATACGGTAGCTGTCGCGGCTTTCCGACAAGCCGCCCTTGACAACCACAAACGCGTCGTCGGCAAACAACGTCTTGTACTTTTCGTACGTTGCGCCGTACAAACCCACTTCCACCGTGTCGTACTTGTCTTCCAACACGCCGAAAGCCATACGTTGGTTGTCCTTGCCCACAACCACTCTTATGTCGTGCAACACGCCGCCCGTCGTGACAAACTTCTTTTCCACGTGGGGCAACACAGGCTCGCCGTCTTCGCTTCCGTCGGGCACGTATTTGGCAATTTCCGACGTATTGAAATCAAAGTGGTACTTTTTGGCAAATTCGTCGTAATCGTCCAAGGGACTTCCTGTCATATACAGTCCCAGCACTTCCTTTTCAAACGTGTACAGCACTTGCGCAGGGAACTCCTTTTGTTGCTCGTGCGAGGGGCGAATGTCCGTCTTGAGGTCAGGCATCATGTCAAATATGGAAATCTGTCCCGAAGCTTGCTTCTTCTTGGTTTCGGCAACCTCGTTCAACTCCTCGTTGTACCACTGCAACATGTCGGCGCGCGTCCGCTCGAAACAGTCAAACGCACCTCCCTTGATTAGGTTTTCCACCATACGCTTGTTGATGAAATCGTAGCAACGCTCGAAAAAGTCCGTCATGTCGGCAAACTCGCCGTGCGCCTTGCGCTCCTCGACGATTTGCTGAACTACCGCAACACCTACGTTTTTGATACCGCCTAACCCAAAACGCAATGAGCCGTTTTCTACGTGGAACTCGGCATAACTGCGGTTGATACACGGCGGCAAAATGTTGATGTTGATGGTCTTGGCGTACTCCATGTACTTCTTTATCTGCGTAATGTCGGTAATACGGTTGTTTAACAATGCGCAAATAAACTCCGCAGGGTAGTAGTTTTTGAGCCATGCCGTTTGGTAGGTTACGTATGCGTAGCACGTTGCGTGCGATTTGTTGAAGGCGTATTGCGAGAAGTCGTCAAGTTGCTTGTATATTTGCAGTGCGGTTTCCTCAGGAATACCGTTTTTGACGCAACCTGGCACCGTTTCGCCGTTAGTCCAAGTGCCGCCGTACACAAACAATTGTCCGAGGTCCTTCATCATTTGCGTTTTCTTTTTACTCATGGCGTAACGGACGTTGTCCGCCAATGCCGTGGAGAAGCCCGCAAGTTTTTTAACAAGTTGCATTACTTGTTCCTGATAGACGATACATCCGTTTGTCACGTCCAGTATGCTTTCCATCGATGGGTGTAGGTAATGTATCTTGCTTTTGTCGAATTTGCACTCGATATAGTCGCCGATGTACTGCATGGGACCGGGACGATACAAGCTGATACCTGCGATGATTTCTTCCAAACCGGTAGGTTTCATTTTGCGCATCAAATCGCACATGCCGCCGCTTTCAAGCTGGAAGATACACATGGTGTCGCCCGAAGAAATGAGGTTGAATACGTTTGGATCGTTGTAATCGTCTTTGTGGAAGTCCACTTTTACGCCGTAGTCCTCGTAAACGTAATCGCAAGCCTTTTTGATGTCGGTAAGAGTACGCAAGCCGAGGAAGTCCATTTTGAGCAAACCAAGTTGCTCCACCTCGGTCATGTTGTACTGCGTAGTGACGATACCGCCCTTGGCAAGACTACCGCCGTTGGTTTGAAGCGGCACGTGATCGGCAACCTTCTCGCGGCAGATAACCACGCCTGCGGCATGCATTCCCGTTTGTCGGGGAGAGCCTTCGAGGCGCATGGCAATATCTATCAGTTTGTGCGTTGCGGGATCGTCGTAGGCTTGTTTGAGTTCCTCGGAAATATAAGTATCCGCTTCCTTTTTGTAAGGTTTCAAACCCAACAAATGTTTGAGCGTATACTTAAATCCGTCGGGTACCATCTTGGCAAGTCGGTTGGCTTCCGCCACGGAGAATCGCAGCACGCGCGCAACGTCCTTAATGGCGTTTTTGGTAGCCATTGTACCGAAGGTTACTATTTGACACACGTTGTCCATACCGTACTTGCGGTGTACGTAGTCGATTACTTCTCCGCGACGATCCATGCAGAAGTCCACGTCGAAGTCGGGCATGGATTTACGTTGCGGATTGAGGAAACGTTCGAACATCAAATTGAAACGGAAAGGTTCCACCTCGGTGATACCGATAAGGTAGGCTATTACGCTACCTGCGCCGCTACCGCGCCCCGGTCCGACGGGTATGCCGTTGGTCTTGGCGTAGTTGATAAAGTCCCACACGATTAGGTAGTAATCCACGAAACCCATGCTGCAAATTACGCTGTACTCGTACTCCACGCGTTCACGTATTTCAGGGGTACAATTCGGGTACTTTTCCTTCATGCCCTTTTCGAGTAAGTAGCGTAGGTAAGTCGGACTGTCCATACCGTCGGGCGGCGTGTACAACGGCAACAACTTTTCCTTTCCGAAGTCCACGTTGCACTTTTCGGCAATTTCAAGAGTGGTTTCCATTGCGTCGGGAAGATTGGGGAACAGCTCCGCCATTTCGTCATAGTTTTTAAGATAGAACTCATGCCCCGTAAAGCGCATACGGTCGGGGTCATCGTAGTACTTGCCCGTTTGCACGCACAGCATGATGTCCTGAATTTCCCAGTCCTCTTTGTTTAGGTAGTGGACGTCGTTGGTAACAACTATTTTTATGTTCAATTCCCTTGCAAGCGCAACAAGTTGCGGCATTACGGCGTCTTCGTCGTCGATACCGTGCTTTTGTATCTCGATGTAGTAGTCCTCGCCGAACAACTCCTTAAACTGCAACGCAAGCGCGCGCGCGTCATCGGGACGATCGGCAAGAAACAACCGCGGAAGTTGACCTGCAATACATGCCGACAAGCACACGATACCCTCGTGGTACTTGACGAGCGTTTCCCAGTCGATACGCGGCTTGTAGTAGAAACCCTCCACCCAAGCAATGGAGTTTAGGCGGCAAAGATTGTAGTAACCGACGTTGTTTTTGGCAAGCAGTACCAAGTGGAAGTACTCTTTATTTTCCGAGCCGGTGCTGTGCAAGTTTTCGCACATGTAAAACTCGCACCCGATAATGGGTTTGATACCTGCTGCTTTTGCCGCATTGAGAAATTTCCAAGCGCAGTACATATTGCCGTGGTCGGTGATGGCAACGGCAGGCATTTCGTATTCGTTGCACTTTGCAAGAAGTTCGTCGATACGCGTTGCGCCGTCAAGAAGGCTGTATTCCGTGTGTAAATGTAAGTGTACAAATGGTTTCATCGTAATTCCTTTGTAGGGTTTGTCCGTGTGTAGTAGTATGTTACCGCTGTTGCTCGGCAATGGTTACAAGCTTGGCGAGGCGGTGATTTGCGCCGCTTTTGCTTATGCCTAGTTTGGCGGCAAGCTCGTCGAGGGTTGCCTCGGGGTTTTCCTCACGAGCAATGACAATTTCCTTCAGTTGCGGAGTCAGTCCTTCAAACAATCCGCGTTTGCGTATGGTGGCAATTGCCGCAAGTTGGCGTTCGCCTGCGTTTACGCTTTTGTCGATGTTTGCCGCAATGCAGTTGCGTTGACGATTTGCCGTGTTGCGTAAACTCCGCCCGATGATGACGTTTTCCAACTTGAGTTTTGCCGACATGGCATTGACATACACCAAAAAATCGGCAATAGATTCGCTGTCCTTGACGTACAAAATGGCAATGTTTTTGCGCATGGCAAAACGGAAGGGGATTTCGGCGTAGCAATCCTTGACGGCAAGCGCAAAGTCCACGTCGGAAAAGCGAATTTCCGTGTGATAGCGCGCGCCGGATGTGTTTTCGCCGACATCGCTATCCACGACGGGTATCACCACCGACCCTGCCGCAAGCAACAAACCTTGCATAAAGGCACGTTTGCAACAGTCGCTTTTGGGCAGTAGCGACTTGACGTCGCCGTTTAGGTGCACCGAACCTTCCTCGTCGCGGTAGGTAAGCCCGAGTTTTGCGCCGATGGCGTTGTTGAACTCGCAGGTGTACACCGCCGCACCCTTGGCGTTTGGGTTGGAGGACTGAATTTCGCTGTTGACGTCTAACACGTCCTTGGCAAGCGTTTGGCAAAATGTCAGTAGCTCGTAGTTGTCGCTTTCGATGGAGAAGTAGAAGCCGTCGAAGTTTAGTTCCAACGAGCCGATTGCCTTGACGACGGCAGTCAAAAACGAGGTTGCGCAACAACCCTTGATTTTACGTATGTTTTTCAGTACTTCCGTCTTGACCGTTTGGGAAAATGTCATCGTTTACTTCCTCGTAGTAGCTCGGCACGGTAGGCGGCTCGCCGTCGAAGTTGACCAGCGACACCTCTACTTGCGCATCCAAACCAAACTCCTCTCGGAGCAATCGTTGCTCGTATCGTAAGATCTAGTATATATCTTTTGAGGCGGCTTTGTCAATGTTTATGACGAAACCCGCGTGCTTTTTTGATACCGCCGCACCGCCGTGACGAAAGCCGCGAAGCCCTGCCACGTCCAAGTACAGCGACAACGGCTCGACGTCGTGATACAACATACTGCCTGCCGACTGTTCGCCGAGCGGTTGCGTTGCGGACTTTAGTGCGTACATGTCCGCAAAGGTGCGAGAAACCGCCCCGGGAGTGCTTGCCGCAAAGCGCATCGTAGCACGCAAAACAACCATACCGCATTGCTTAAACACGCTACTGCGCTTGGCAAAACCGCACTCCGGCAAATCGAAACGCCGTATCTTGCCGCCGTCGTACGCCACCACCGACGTGACCACGCTTGCCGTATCTTGCCCGAAACAGCCTGCGTTGCCACGTACAGCCGCACCCACAGTGGCCGGAATACAGCCGAGAAATTCGCCGCCGCCTAGCCCCATGCGCCGCAACAAAGCAAATACTTTGGCGGTGTTTGCGCCGCAATCGGCAGTGACGGTATTGTCGATTACTTCCACCGTGCGACACAGCTTGGTACACACCGCAACGCCGTCGTAGTAGCCGTCGCCGGCAAGCAAATTACTGCCGTTGCCGACCACCGTGTATGGTTCGGAAAGGTTATTTAACGTACGAAGCACGGCAACGAGTTTGTCAACGGAATCGGGGCAAATGACAAGCTTTATCCTGCCGCCGCAACGCAGTGTAGTAAGCTCGGCAAAGGTTTTGTTTTGCACGCAATCAACGCCGAGATTTTGCATTGTTTGTCGCAAAATTTTGATACCGTTAGCCATTTTTGCTTACCTCAAGCCCCTTGACAGCGTCGGCACGTTGCTTAGCGACGGACTCCGTCGGAGCAAACACATTGGGTACGTAAGCACGGGTTACGCCCTCGGCGCAAAGGCGGTAGGTGTCGTCGGTGTAGGCCGCCGCACCCGTCGGCGAAAACAGCGCAAGGTCGACAAGGGTAGCTTGCACTTCCGCTGAAGTAAGATATGTCGCAAAAGTTTCCGCGGCGACTCTATTTGCCGATTGCTTACCCACTGCGACATACTGCACAAGGTCAGTGTACCCG
>ERZ780157.3379-NODE-3379-length-13418-cov-3.931677_pt1 | contig 13418 bp, 10 predicted proteins | sample MGYA00511169_ERZ780157 | MGnify/ENA primary metagenome ERZ780157 (study PRJEB29588, sample SAMEA1965149) | human gut metagenome | biome: human gut; feature: human-associated habitat; material: faeces | place: Denmark | collected 2008/2010 ... | reverse complement strand
ATCTCATCCATAGCCGCTTCTACACCGGCACTGGCTCTGAATTCCTCGCTCTGTGTCTGCTGTTCTTCCTTCGATCGTACAATATGGAAGCCAGGGAGCGGTAGCTATTGCTCAGCTTGGTGCAAGCATGATTGTTTTTGGCACCGGAGCTGCTGTTGGAGGAATTGGCGCAACCGCGCTCGGAGTTGGTCTTGCGTTGGTCGGTGTAACTGCGCTGGTTGCAGCCGCAGGAGTAATTGTATTGGCCGCCGGAGCAGCGGTGCTTGGAGCTTCGCTTGTGATGGCAGGTGCAGGTTTGACAATTATGGGAGCAGCATTTCCACTTGTAGCGGCTGGTGCAAAGGTCAGTGCAGCCGGATTGGCGGCATTACTTGGATCAGGTACTGCGGCCAGTGCGGTTTTTGTGATTTTGGCAGGATCTTCTGGCGCGGCAGCTGTAACAGTTGGTGTATTTGCAGCGGCAATGGTGGCCGGAGCCGCAGGAACCGGTCTTATGGTAGTTGCTCTGAAATCAGTAAATTCCAGCATGAAGTCAATTGCTGGAAATGCAAAGAGCGCAGAAAAATCGCTCACGAGCATGAAATCGAGCGTCAATGTTGTAAATTCCGGATTGGATGCATTGGGGAACAAAGCAAAAAACGCTATCAGTGCATTAATTAAGCAGTTTTCTCAGGGAGAAAGCAAGGCAAAAACTTCTGGAAAAGCGGTTGGAAATAATTTCAACAATGGCGTTTCAGCAGGAATGTCAAAGGCGGTCTCTACGGCCGGAACAATGTCAAATTCGATTGTAATTACCATGCGATCATCGGCAGGCGGTGCCTATAACAGCGGCGCATACATCGGAATGGGACTTGCAAATGGTATGGCAAGCCAGGTTGGACATGTAAGAGCAGTGGCGGCACAGCTTGCGGCGGCTGCAGAGGCGGCGATCCGGGCGAGAGCACAGATCCACAGCCCATCACGGGTGACAGATAAACTCGGCAATTATTTCGGTATCGGCTGGGTCAACGGCATTATGGATCATGTGCAGGAGGCGAGGCAGGCCGCCATGGAATTGATACAGGTTCCGGAGCTTACACCTGCGCCGGAAATCGGAATGAGCCTTCGGACAGGATCTGAAGACCTGAACGACAGCTACCAGTACAGCAGTAATGGAAAATATACCATCTATGTACCCGTTAATCTGGACGGAAGAGAAATCGGAAAAGCGACCGCAACGTATACACGAGAAGAAATTGAGAAACAGGAGACAAGGGAGAACCGAAAGAAAGGCAGGAGAATGAATGTATAACTTTGTAGATACAACAGAGCGATACCCAGGGCAGAACCTGCCTTCGGAGGCTCTCATGTTTAATGGAAGTTATCTTGAGAACGTAATTCCCGGCTATCGGACACTTTATGTGTCCGGTCGGGAAATTTTGGGTACGGAGATTACAGATCTGGAAACAGGCGTGTCTGACGGTACAAAGTATCGACGAAAGCGTTATCAGCCAAGGACTATTGTGGTGGGATATCAGCTGGTAGCCGAAGATAATGCAGCTTTTCGCAGTGCTTACAACAAACTGAATGCTCTTCTGGATGCAGAACAGGCAACCCTTATTTTTGCAGATGAACCGGACAAATATTATATCGGAACAAAGCAGGGAACGAGTGAAGTGCCGGCGGGAAGAAATGCGATCACTGCGGAGCTGGAATTTTACTGCGCGGATCCATTCAAGTATTCGGTGGAAGAATTTACGGTGAATCCGACTGCGGATGACGGAAAAACGTTCATTGTGTCGTACAACGGCACTTATCGGGCCTTTCCAAAGCTTCAGGCAGTAATGCACAGTGAAAATGGAGTAGTAGGTTTTGTAAATGACTCCAAGAAAATTCTTCAGTTCGGTGATCCGGATGAGTTGAACGGAGAAACATACAAAAAAAGCGAACTGATAACAAGCTATGCTGACCAATATGTCTGGTCACAGGATGCGGCGTGGAAAGATGATACAGGGAGCAACTTCTTATACAGTAACAGCAAGACGGCTGGAAAGCTGGGTGTCATGAGCGTAGACAGCATCAAAGGTCTGTATCTGGCCAGCAGTGGATATGTAAGTCCAAACACAAACGGCTGGAATGGAGCTATGAAATCTATTGATGTGGTAGATTCCAATGGAGCAAAGGGAGCGACGCACCTCTATTGTTACATGAACAGCTGGTTTGAAACTGGTCTTATGGGGCAGACGGGCTGCCAGGCGATTGCTTTCTGCGATGCGAACGGAAAAATGATCTGCTGCCAGGAGATATACAAAACCGATACGATCGGAAACACAGCGCACATGAATATGTGGGTAGGTGGAAACAACCCGCGTATCGTCAAAACATATACTTTTGAACCTTGCCATCGAAAAGATGCAAACCCATACAGCCAAACGTATGGCGCAAGCGACATGATGAAACATGGAGAGAAAATACGTTTTTTCTGGAAGGGCAGTTATCCGGAATTTACAGTTCCAGAATTAAAAAATGTGAAAGTGGCAACAGTGAAATTGTATTTGGGACAGTGGGGAAGTCGAAATACAGGAAATCAGCTTGTCACCAGAAATTATTTCCGCGGCATCTTCGTGAGAATTGACAATGTAGAAAAATGGCGTGATATTCCGAATAAATTTTCGGTAAATCAGGTTTTGACAGCTGACTGTAGCAATGGAGAGGTCATGTTACAGGGACTTCCGAGACAGGATCTTGGTGCGTTGGGCAACGATTGGGAGAACTTTTGCCTGCAGCCTGGAATGAATCAGATCCAATGCATTGCATCGGACTGGGCAACACAGCCAACATACACAATGAAATACAGGGAGGTGTTTCTATGATTTTATATTTTGCGGACCGACATATGAATGTCCTTGGGCAGGCAAGCACAGAGCTACCGAAGGGATTGTACATTTCTGATGATCTGAAAACAGAAGAGGTGGAAGCAGGTGTTGCTACACTAGAATTTACGCTGAATTACACGGCGAGCACGCGGAATGATGCGAAACAGTATGGTTCTGTTGGCAATTATATTCTTCGGAAGAATGGCGATGAGCAGGAATTTTATACGATCATTACCAGCGAAGAAAATATTTTCAAACAGGAAGTAGAAATCTATGCCGAGGATGCCGGTATGGATCTCCTGAACGAGACAGTTGGCGAATACAAAGCAGACAAGGCATATCCAGCGAGCTACTATGTTGAAAAATTCAGCGACGATTCCGGCTTTGAAATTGGAATCAATGAGGTCAGCAATTATAACCGGAAACTGTCCTGGGAGGGTGAGACCACCGCTTCTGAGCGTATTTTGAGCGTTGCCACGCAGTTTGACGCGGAAGTTTCCTATACTTTTGAAATCGACCGGTTGAAAATCAAGCACAAATATATCAACCTGCATAAGAAGCGCGGCGTAGATCAGGGGCGAGAACTTCGGATCAACCGGGAAGTGAAAAATATCATTGTAAAAAGTTCAGTAGAAGATCTGGCTACGGCACTTTCCGTTACCGGCGGATATCCGGAAGACAGTGAAACGCCGATCAATCTGAAAGGGTATAAGTATGATGACGGCGATATATATCTGTCCGGCAGTACGATTTATTCCCGGAGCGCAGTGGCCAAATGGAGCCGGTATCTTTCCGAAAAAGGAAGTGGTACGGGACATATCGTCCAGTCGTACACTTACGATACTACCAGCAAGTCAGAACTCTGCAACAGGGCAGTTTCAAAGCTGAAAAAGATCTACGATGCGGCTGTTTCCTATGAAGTAGAGCTGGCGTATCTGCCGGATGGGATTAAAATCGGCGATACGGTGAATATTGTAGACGATACCGGAGAACTGTATTTGTCTGCAAGAATCATGAAACTGGAGTCCTCCATTTGCAATGATGAGTACACGGCAACGCTGGGCGAATACAAGCTGAAATCGAGTGGAATTTCAGAAAAGATGGAGAGCCTGGCTGCACAGTTTGAAAAACTGGCAAAGAACCGGACGTTTTACACTTGGGTTGTGTTTGCTGATACGGAAACGGGCGGCGGAATATCGCTCAAATCAGCTGGAAAGACATACATGGGTATCGCATACAATCAGACGACAAAACAGCCGGTACTTACAGACCCGAGCATCTATACCTGGGTAAAGGTTGTTGGAGAGCAGGGAATTGCGGGAGAGCCCGGAAAGAATGGTCTGACTAGTTTCTTCCATGTGAGATATGCTGATGTTCCGAACCCGACAGCAAATCAGTTGCGGAAGGATACAGGAAAATATATCGGTACCTACGTGGACTATATATTGGAGGACAGTACAGATCCGACCAAGTACACCTGGCGAAAATTTCAGGGCGATGACGGAGAGGACGGCGCCGATGGAACCCCTGGAGAAAACGGTGCGAATGGTGAAACCAGTTATCTGCATATCGCTTATGCAACAAGCGCGGATGGAAAGACAGGCTTTTCGACAACCAACGCCGTCGATAAAACGTATATAGGCCAATACGTGGATTTTACCAAGGCTGACAGCGCCAATCCGGCGAAGTATCATTGGAGCAAATTTCAGGGGCCGAAAGGAGATAAGGGAGATCCGGGCGAGCAAGGACTGCGCGGCCTGCAGGGCGAAAAAGGTGACCAGGGAATTCAGGGACCCAAAGGCGCTGACGGAAAAGATGGAAAAACGACGTATTTTCACATCAAATATTCTGCGGTTTCGAATCCGACCTCTGCGTCTCAGATGACAGAGACACCGTCAAAATACATTGGAACGTATGTGGATTTTACACAGACGGATTCGGATGATCCGAAGAAGTACAGCTGGCAGCAGCTGGAAGGTTCGCAGGGGCCACAGGGAAAACAGGGAATTTCAGGTACCAATGGAGCAGACGGGAAAACCAGTTATCTGCACATCAAATATAGCAATGACGGTGGGAAGACATTCACCGGGAACAGTGGTGAGGATATTGGCGCTTATATCGGAACATGCGTGGACTATGCAAAAGATGATCCTACAAGTGTCGGAACGTATAAGTGGGCGAAAATCAAAGGCGAGGCTGGAGCCAAAGGTGATAAGGGTGATACGGGTAAGGGGGTTAAATCGACATCTGTTGCATACCAGGTTTCAACTTCCGGAACAACAGTTCCAACTGGCACATGGTCTGGGTCTGTGCCATCTGCATCCGCGGGGCAGTATCTGTGGACACGTACAATCATCACTTACACTGACGACACAACATCCACGATATATAGTGTCGGCCGTATGGGAACCAATGGTGCAAATGGCACCAATGGAAAGAGTATTGGATCAGTAGTCAATTATTACCTGGCAACGGCATCTTCCAGCGGAGTTACAACGGCGACGAGTGGATGGACAACAGCTGTCCAGTCGGTGTCTGCGGCTAAGAAGTATCTTTGGAATTATGAGGTTGTGAAGTATACCGACGGAACCGTGGCGAGTACAACTGCGCCTTGCATCATTGGATCATACGGTGATCGGGGAAGTAAAGGGGATAAAGGTGATACCGGATCAACCGGAAATGGTATTAAGAGTATTACCGAGCATTATGCAGTCTCCGCGTCAAATTCGACTGTTCCTACCTCATGGTCGTCTACGGTTCCGACAATGACAGAGAGCAATAAATATCTCTGGAACTACGAGACAATTACTTATACAAATGGGACAACTGTAGACACAACAAAACGAGTTATCGGTGTATATGGTAACAAAGGTGCTACTGGTGCCACTGGTTCACAGGGATATAGTCTTGTAGCAAATGTAGTCAGAGATGCCTTCACCGAGTCTCAGTGGACGGCATACGGAACTATTAATCACGAAGAAACTTGGTCTAGTACATCTGGTATCCGTAATGGCTGCCGAATCGGGGATATGTTCGCGATCGTTGGAACGGCAACAGATACAAAAAATGCTCATGTTGCTTATTATCGGAGTAATACTGCATCTGGAGATCTGAAAGGTTTATGCATAAGCCATACAATTATCCCGAGGGGTGCAACAGGAGCTACAGGTAGTAAGGGGGATAAAGGCGATACCGGGGCAACTGGAAAAGGCGTTAAATCCACAGCGGTTACATATCAGGCAAGTTCGTCTGGAACTACGATCCCTACTGGAGTATGGTCAGCAACTCCTCCGGCGACAAGTGCGGACAAACCATATTTCTGGACTCGTACGATCATCACCTATACGGATAATACAACTTCAACTGCTTACAACGTTGGTAGTACACCGGAAGGAATTGTCGTCGGCGGACGAAATTTGGCGACCAATACCAATAAAGGAACAACCGGATGGAGTTGGTCAATGCAAACTGGCGGCTATTCCAAAGAATCTGTATCCGAAACTGGGGTTAATACATGTAAGCTTACACGAGATTCGGTAAAACAATCCGGATGGTCTGTAATACAGTTTTCTTATATTGGACGCACAAAATGGGAGGCTGACACTAATTATACCGTATCCGTAGATGTCAAAGCAAGTGTTTCTACATCGATGCATCCAGACTTTAGACATGGTGACGGTTCAAACATGTTGATACAATCATGTAAAGCCGTAAACAACAAAACAGTTGCGAATGTATGGACAAAACTGGTATGGGTTGTAAAATCAGCAGCAACATTGCCTAGCGGAACTTCACAGAATACATATTTTGCCGGAATGAACAGTAATGTTGGGGTCTCATATCAGTTTAAAAACCTTAAGATCGAAAAAGGCAATACGGCAACTGACTGGACTCCAGCACCTGAGGATTATGTGTCTTTTGTTGACGTGGAGTATTATCTTTCGACATCGCCGACTTCTCTTTCTGGAGGATCATGGTCGACGACAGCGCCGACATGGGTTAATGGAAAGTATATGTGGAGCCGTACGGTAACAACGGACGGAGCTGGTAACAGAACGTATTCGCCAAATCAAAATGGAGTTTGCATTGCAGGAGCACAGGGAGCAACCGGAGCCAAAGGTGATAAAGGAGATACTGGAGGGACTGGTGCAACCGGTAAAGGCGTTAAATCTATTGTAGAACAGTATTACAAATCAACGTCAGCAACAGCCATGTCCGGCGGATCGTGGAGCACGACTTATCCTGGATGGGAGAACAGTAAATATATTTGGACGAGATCAGTGATTACCTATACTGACAACACGACTTCAACGACAACAGCAGTTTGCGTCACGGGAAGTAAAGGAGATAAAGGTGCAACCGGTGCCAAAGGAGATAAAGGGGATAAAGGAGCAACTGGTCCTCAGGGACCACAAGGTCCTCAAGGTGTAAAAGGCGATAAAGGTCCTCAGGGAGATAAAGGTGCAACCGGCGCAACAGGTCCTCAAGGTCCACAGGGCGCTGCAGGTAAGGACGCAAATCAGGTAGTGCATACGGTAAATGGAAACGGTGAGTCAAATCTTTATGTCGAATTTGCTACAATAAAGATCACAGGTTCGTATGCAAATCAACCAACAACATTTAAACTTGGTGGCAGAGGTTTTGAGACAACAGATGTCCAGTTTAGTTTTATCTCTGCAAATAACTCAAATCCTGGATTGGATTTCCTAAGATCTTCAGGCGGATGGTCGTTATGGATTTATCAAAAGACTACTTCAACGTGGGGCCTTATAACAAGATTAAATGAACCGTATGGGCAGCTGAGAGTATTTAACTATACTCAAGGTTCTGGTCCATATACAGTGACGTGGACATCAACCAAATTAGCTTCTTTACCATCTGGTTCAATTAATGCGAATCCTTTACAAGCAGCAAAAACAGCCACCAACTTTATGCAGTTTACTGATGGGACCGGATTGGAAGTTGGTAATAAAACCAGCGGATCTTGGTCTGGCTATCGGACTAAGATTTCAGCATCAGCATTTGAGATTCTTAACCGGGCAGGAACGACACTCGCATATTATGGTGATAAGTTGATCCAGCTTGGAAAGAACGCAAAAGATGCGGTTATTGAGTTATGTGGCGGTGTCGGTAAGATTTTGGTTGAAACAAAATCCGGCAATGCGGCTCTGTCAATCCAGAGCGAATATGTAGATATTAAAGGTGTCCATGAATCTGTATTGGAGACATCAAGTTCTTCTGGAAGCTGTATAGCCGGAGCTGTTGACGATTCTTTTGTTGTAAATACTTACTCGGATGCCAACAACAAAGCAAACTTCGATATTGGTAACGGTAGCATTATTCTTGAATCAAAGAAGAAAGGTTATCAGGCAGAGGTCGAATTTTATGGCTGTGGCTGGTCTGGAGGAGTGTATACTGGAGCGTTCGCACCGACCAAGGCGTACTCCGAAAAGATTATGTTAGGAGATAGTGGAAGAGTATGGGAGCGTTTGATTGTTAAAAACTCCCCACAGGTCACATCCGATCGCCGCGCCAAAACAAACATATTTCCACTCGGTGAGAGCAAGATCAATAAGACGGATATTCATTCAGAGCTGTTCGATCGCTTAAAACCAGTTCAGTATCGGATGATTGACGGCGATGGACGCATTTGCTATGGATTTGTCGCACAGGATGTTGTGGAAGCCATGCGAGAACTCGGAATCCGAGAAGACGAACTGGATCTGGTACACCACGACAGAAAGAACACAGAGGATGGCTATATTGATACCTATAGTATGGTATATACCAATTTGATCGCTGTAATAACGCATGAACTACAGCTTGAAAAAGAAAGGAGATCCAAACTCGAATTGGAGGTTGTAGGTCTCAGAAGTGAACTTGATACCATGAGAGATAATCTCTCTGGAAATAATTAATTTAAAGGAGGACATACATTATGTCAGAAGTAAAAGCAACTTACACAAAGGATATCCACTATTCAGGAATCATCACAGTAGACGGTGAAACAGTAGTATCCATGGATGCGAACATGGATGTAAAACATCCGGATGTGCCGATTATCAATCGGTATATCAATAACGGAAGAAAATACAGATCGGACAAGGCAGCAATTGATGACATTGTTGATAAGTTCGAAAATGACATCTGGGATGAGTATGATAAGTATACCGCTGAATTAGAAGAAAAGGAGAAAGCTGAGTAGGGCCGGAAACGGTCCTGCTTTTTTGAATCAAGAAGAAAGAGAGACGGTGCAGTGAGCGAAATATTAATGCAGACATATACTGTAGTATTTCCAGTGCTTCTTGGGTACATCGTCTGGCTTCTGAAGAACCAGAAAAGAGACCGGGACGCAAACAGCAAGGGAACCATGCTGCTGCTCAGAGTCCAGCTGATCGAGTACCATAGCAAGTATACACAGTTGGGAGACATCCCATCCTATGCATACCAGAATTTTTGTGAAATGTACGAAGCCTATCATGCATTAGGTGGAAATGGTATGGTAACGAAAATGAAGCAGGAAATTGATGAATTACATATCAAAAAGAAAGGTGATTAATATGGAACAGATTATGAATTATGTGAAACCGGAACTTATTGTGGTGGCAGTTGCCCTGTATTTCTTTGGTATGGCACTCAAACAGGCGCAGGCTGTAAAGGATAAATATATCCCTCTGATTCTCGGCGGCGTGAGCATCGTACTGTGCGCCATCTGGGTGCTGGCTACCAGTGAGGTGTGCACCGGTCAGCAGGCGGCGATGGCAGTCTTTACGGCGGTCACGCAGGGCATCCTCGTGGCTGGGTTGAGTAACTATGTAAATCAGATTATCAAACAGGGACAGAAATCAGAGTGAGGGCGGCTAACAACCGTCCTCTTTTGCGCCGGCGCAATTCGCCTGGCAGAAGGAGAGACAATGAAGATTGATAGATCATACATCAGCAGCCAGAATACCTATCCGTACAACAATCCACAGTGTATCGTTGTGCACAACACCGATAACTTCGAGCCAACAGCCAACGCCCGCGCTCACGCCAGAGCGCAGCATGATGGAAATTTTTCGAGCATGTCAGCTCATTACTACACAGATGACAGTGACATCGCCTATCAGGCCGCACCGCACAACCTCGGATGCTGGCACGTTGGTATCAATTACGGAAATGGCAATCTGTTCGGCAGCTACGGCAATCGAAACAGCATCGGCGTGGAAATGTGTGTGCAGGGCGGATATAACTATGAGAAGGCTTTTCAGAACACCGTGGAGCTTGTAAGGAAGCTCATGAAAGAAACAGGCATCCCGGCATCCAGAGTCTATCGACATCTCGACATTTGCAGCAAAAACTGCCCGTCGCAGATCATTGCAAAAGGCGACTGGACGAGATTCAAGAAGCTGATCAGCGGCGGAAGCTCAGAGTCTTCCGGAAACAATACATCCGGCGAGGAGATCTATAAGCCAGGAGTTTACAAGGTTAATGACACGGCATTAAATATCCGTATCGCGCCGAATGCAGACAGTAAGATCGTCGGAGTAATCCGGGATCAGGGCAGCTATACTATCACCAAAATCCAGAATGGAAGCTGGGGAAAACTGCTCTCGGGCGCAGGATGGATCAATTGTCATACGAAATACTGCACCTACGGCGGTACAGCAACACCGCAGAATGACGCTAAAAAGCAGACCATTGCAGTTGATGGCGTTTGGGGCTCAGAATTGACACTGCGCCTGCAGGAAATCTTCGGGACACCAAAGGATGGCAGGATCAGCAACCAGCCAACATCCAATCGGGAATACTGTGCCGGCATTACAGTGGTTGAGTGGTCCACAAAACTGTCTGGCGGATCCACACTGATCAAGAAAATGCAGGAATGGGCAGAAACCACGGCGGATGGCTACATCGGACCGCAGACCATCCGCGCACTCCAGCGTAAGATCGGCACGCCGATTGACGGTGTGATCAGTAATCCATCTGCAATGGTTCGCGCCCTGCAGGAGTGGTGTAATCGGCAGTAATAAAAAAGCCCTGGGAAGTTCCCAGGGCAAAAAGAAACGCCGCAGCTACGCGGCGAAAAGAATTGTTCTTTTTTGCGGCCATTTTGGATGTTCTGACCATGTGTTATGATAACATGTATATAGAAGAAATGCAATAAAAATTCCCGGGCAAATTACCCGGGAAAACATATTGTATCATCGAAATATTGACAGTTACAGCATATCATCTGGTATTGCATTCCGGTGGACCGGATGGAGAGATGGGCGCATCCATGCGGTATCTCTCTCAGCGTTTCACAGCACCGAACCGAATTGTAGCGGGGGTGTTGAATGATGTTGGGACAGAAGAACTCGCACACCTTGAGATGGTTTCAACGATCGTTCATCAGCTCACCTGCAATCTTTCTCTGGAAGAAATTCAGAACTCTGGTTTTGCCAATTACTATGTAGACCACACAACTGGCATCTGGCCGCAGGCGGCTGGCGGAGTTCCGTTTAATTCTTGTGAGTTCCAGTCGAAAGGTGATCCTTTGACAGATCTGTTCGAAGATCTCGCTGCAGATGGTACGACTGCGTATGTGCAACATAGAAGTGTTAAGTAGAAGTTCTATATAATCTGGTGTGCCAGACACCAGATTTTACAGAACTTAGAAATTCCAATGTATTTCAATCGGGACATTTCTTGTCCCTGGAATCCGTTTTCCTACTAATATATAATCAATTAGAGTTTCAACGGTTTCTCTGTCTAAATGTTCAAGATTTGTGTATTGCTCAATAAGCTGGCGGCGATTATCGCCTGTTTGGATTTTTCTCTCAATTACATCAAGCTGTTTTTGCGTTTCAATCACCAGCTTTTCAAGCCGTTCTCTGTCATTCGTGAAATCTTTTGACAAATTCAGGAAATCATTTTCGGAAAGAATCCCTTTTACTTTATCAAGATAAAGTTCTCTGATTACCTTTGCGTCTTCTTCAATCTTTTTTTGATAGGTAGTAAGTTGTGTTTCTAAAGAAGTTTTTTTCTCCTTTACGTTGGAGTGAAATTCCACGTTTTGTTCCAATTCATCTTTATCAAGATATTCTTGTGATAACTTGTTCAGTTCAGAAATAACTGCCTGCTCCAACTTCTTCACAGAAATAAATGAACCTATGCAAGCGTCCTTTGCAACATGGCGATTTGAACATTGTAAATAATGTCTTCCATCTGTCTGCTTATTAGAACGCATGGTATAGCCACAGTTCATGCAGCGAGCTTTTCTGGCAAACAGCCCTATGGTTCCTACTGTAAATGGTTTTGCTTTTTCAGCTACCATAGATTGTACTTTATCCCAAAGTTCACGGTCAATAATCGGTTCGTGTGTTCCCTCTACTCTATACCATTCCTCTTTAGGTCTGGGCTTATTTTGTTTTGTCTTATACGAAACACTGCCGTATTTTCCTTGAACCATATTTCCGATATAAATTTCATTTGTCAGCATATCAGAGATAGCAAAATATTTCCATAAGGTACTATTTTTTCTGGTAGGCTGCTTATATCGTAAACCATGAAGCCGTTTATATTCCGTAGGGTTTGGAATCCCACGGTCATTCAGCATACGGGCAATCGCTGTTTTGCCATATCCCTGTGAAAATAAAGTGAAAACTTCTCTTACAACAGCAGCAGCTTCTTCGTCAATAATCAGGTGTCCCTTTTGCTCAGGGTCTTTTTTATAACCATAAAGAGCAAATGCACCAATATGAAATCCATTCTTCCGGCGGTCAGTCAATACGCTGCGGATGTTTTCCGACATATCCTCTAAATACCACTCATTAACCAGACCATTGATTTGTCTTGATTTTTTGTTTCCTTTATTAGCGGTATCTGCATTATCTACAATACTGATAAAACGAATCCCCCAGATAGGAAACAATCCGTGTATGTATTTTTCTACCAACTCTAACTCTCTGGTAAATCTGGATTGTGTTTTACAGAGGATAATATCAAATTTTCGGTGTTCAGCGTCATTTAACAGTTTGTTAAATTCTGGTCTTCGTCTATCTGAACCAGTATAATCGTCATCACTGTATATATTGTAGACTTCCCAGCCTTGTTCCAATACATATTGAATCAGCATGGATTTTTGATTTTGAATACTGTTACTATCATCAGTTTCATGTTGTTTGTTTCTATCTTCTTCTGATAAGCGGCAATAAATAGCAACTTTTGACTTTGTGTTCATCATATTTTATCTCCCTTAAAGAGAGGATAAAACAAACATTCACCTACACTTATTATACCGTGTTGGGAAATGTTTGTCTATCATTTTACAGGTAATACCTGCCCTTTGGATTTTTCTAATTGATTGATAAGTTCTATCCATTTTTGATTGAACTCTTTTTTTAATGCCGACTTATCTTCACACTTAAATACATTTTTGCAGGAAATTTCTGCTTCTTTTGGCATAATTCCACCTCACAGTCTTTACTATGTTTACAGACTATGCAAAAATGCTTGTTCATTATGAAAGAATCATCCTTAGCAAACCGAACAGCTTTCGCTAAAGCTCATGGGAATCTCACCCCTGCATGGTTCTCATCC
>ERZ780157.3378-NODE-3378-length-13423-cov-4.474342_pt1 | contig 13423 bp, 10 predicted proteins | sample MGYA00511169_ERZ780157 | MGnify/ENA primary metagenome ERZ780157 (study PRJEB29588, sample SAMEA1965149) | human gut metagenome | biome: human gut; feature: human-associated habitat; material: faeces | place: Denmark | collected 2008/2010 ... | reverse complement strand
GGCATTAAGTGGAATGACGGCGAATGGAAAGGCGCTGGAGGTGTCGCGGCTGGTTTCATTGCGGGAAGAAGGCCTGGCGCGATTGAAGGGAATGCGCTTGGAAGTGCCGTGCTGCGTGGTGGCGAGGAGCGAAGCGAAGGGGGAGATGGAGGTGGTGAAGGAAGGCGTGGGCGTGTTGAAGGAGAAGGTGGAGGGCTATTCTATCTATGTACTATTGTAATCGTTTGGGGTGTGTGTTCCTGAAACAGTGGAATGAAAAGCGTACCATATACAGAAGATAATGCACAACGCAATCACGATTGCCACAATCACACTAGCCCTCAGTGTCGGCAGAAACAATTACTTTTCGCGATTCTTTCGATCCGTTATTTGCTTTAGGAGATCGTTTACCACGGGAAATCGGCTTGTGATGCCCACAACGCGCCCTCTTCCGGCCTCTAGCCGCTTCCCTTGCTCGATGAGATGTGTATGTGACTCTGCCGCCTGTCTACGCATAATAGAACGTGATCGGAAGGACTCCAAGTAACGATCTGCCATTTGCAGGGAGGATCGCGCTGCACTGCGCTCCTTCAGCAGCTGCTGCATCTCGGAATCCTCTTTGGTCATACTACAGTTTAGGGTAGTCAGTACGGCGACTTATGGACGTTGGACGGCTTCAGCAGATTCAAACGGTCCAGCTTTATCTGCATATTCTCCTATGATGAATGCCTGACACGGAAAATCACATTGGCTCGGTTGTAATCCCTGCAGAAGTCGCGATACACTGACCTCTGTCTCTACGCGATGATCGGAGACACATAGAATTACCTTCAACATCATAGAACAGGTCGCGTCATTTGAAACCTCGGATAGGCTGGACAACTCCCCCAAAAGACACTTGTACTACTCGTTATCGGTTCCATGCAGTGCAAACGCGTTGGAGCATCGTTTCGAGTTCGTCGATGATGACATGTCCGCAGCTATCCTGTGATTCTTCAAATGAGCTACAGGCAAAAGATCTCACCGATATCGGCCGATTTGCTGTCAAGTTGGGAGATGTACCTTGAGAAATCCTGCAGGGATTGCTGAAACTGACAGAGGGGTGGATCAACGTACTTGGATCCTTGCTTCCAACTGCCGAATGTCTGATAGTTTTCTGTTCCACTACGATTCATATTGCACCGAAAAGGAGTACATCTTCCATCTGTCTGACGAAACGAAGGGATTTCTGTTCCGTGCGTGGAACTCACGATCCACATCGATTCTGTTTCTCGCTGACCGTTGTGCGGGAATGATGTGAGTATCCGTTCTTTCACGCGGAACAAATCGTCCAGTACACTAGCAATCACTGGACAGGAAATGAGGATCAGCAACGGTGTGTTTTCCCGCGCCTAACACACGGGAGTTTCATCCATTACTCAACGCTCAAGATATCAAATCGTAGAGTGGTGCTTTGCGCAATCCAGCATCCCTGGCAGCATTTCCTCTGCATTCTACACTCCTCTGCATACCCGCTATCTTTGTCGTTTTGGATTCCCGCCCTTATCTCGTAGGACCCTTCTTTGTATTCAGGAGTCTTTCTAATCACCGTGTTGCTCTTGTTGCGTGTTTCATTCCCTTCCCGATTATGCTGGACTCCACTTCTGAAACATATGTTCATATCATCTCATCGATTCTCGAGAGCGTTGTCCGAGAGAAGGAGAACGTCGGTGTGGTTCAAAACCGTCATGGGTAGGATCCCGTTTCAAATCGTGTTTCCTGCTTCACATCGCTGACCAGACCTACCATATCGGTTGAGGATTACTTGAGGAGGTGAGCGTGAATCGCTTTTCTGAGGAATAGAGTGTTCGTGTTCTCCCGCTGTAGTCCAGAATCGCTCGTCCTCTCTCTGATCTACATTGATCGCCTAATTCAGAGCGATCGAATAGAAGTGAATTCACTGTCTATTCACCGTGTTCTCATCACAAGGTGGAACTCGCTTCTCCATCTCATTCCCTAGCGTTGTGATTGCCTCCAAGTTCGCCGACGACGTGTTTCTGACGAACGAGTACTACGCGCATATTGGTGGTATTTGCGCTGAAGAATTGAATCGTTTGGAGATTGAGTTCCTGGACGCTATTTGCTTTTCCCTGTTCGTGACTTCAGAGGACTATAATCGCTACACCTCTCTCTTGTGCAATTATGCCCTGATGAACCCCTACACCCTCGCCGACTCTGCTGCATTTGCCGACGACGAAGAGAACAGTCGCTGTTCTTCCCAACCCTGTACCCTATTGAAGAAGGAGCTCATCAGTTCCCCCTGTAATGTGACATGCGCTCTTTGCGAGAGCCATTCCTGAGATGTCTCTGTGTAAACTATGAACTTTCTGACTGTGTGTGCTGCAAACACGTCACTTACAACAACCAGAAGATTTCTTTTTGTTGTCAAGGACTCTATCCGTGACTCATACACCACGAGCACGTACACTTTGTCAGGAGTCTCGTTCTTCACCTCTATCAACTGGAAGCCCGTCTTGGTATTGGATTCCATACTCTCCTGCACCTTCAGTGCTACGCGTAATTCACCTCCAGCGCACCCACCGATGGACTTGAAAAGGTCTGTCACGCCCGCTCCCGTCATCGCGCTCGTTTGGACATAGAGAAGCTTCTCTTCTTGACAGAATGCGTCAATATCCTATCGTTAACTCCAGTCCACGTCGAAACAGCTTGGTCCACTTGTCTCTCCCTCACCATGTCGCTCTTGTTTCCAGCTATCACAATGACTAGTCGTCACGCGAAGGCAGTGCGCCCACTTATATTCTCGTCTGCGCACTTGCGGATGTTATCTAGCCAATCTGTTTTCACAGCATCAAAAGTAGCCTAGGCGTCACACGCTCTCTCCACGCATCACCTGCTGTGTAAGATCAAAAACAATCACGGCCGCAGCCGCTCCGCGATAGTACAGCTGATTGATGCTTCTATATCTTTCTAGACAGTGACCCGGGAACAGAGAACGTCACCCTGACCGGCCGTATCCCAGATATCGAACTTCACGGTCAGCTTCTCATTCACGACCATCGTCTTCGTAAAATAGGCCACTACACGTAAATCCAAATGTACGGCGCAACCTCCAACGCTTGCGATGTGATTCTTGGTGAACTTGTCGTCGACAAAGCGAGATGCCAAAGATGTTTTCCCCACGGCGATATCTCCGACGATAACCATTTTGCCTTTGAACACGAAGGATGACATTCTCCCGGATGATCGATTTGGAAGCGAGTGCGTTTCCGTCGATGGAGTGCAAAAATCGGCGCCATTTCGTGTGTGTTTGAAGAAACGCAAATCAAGAGTGAAAAACTACGCACTGCTCGTGACCGTCATGGGAGCAATCACCTTCGCTAGATAGGGACGGTCACTGCGCTCAAATACAGTGCAATGGTCAGGTCGATTGCTCCAGTCGACGAAGTCATCGACAGCGACGGGCGAATTGCGGTTCTGCTGCAGCCGCGTGGCCAGCGAGCCGTAGGAGCTGCCCTTCGTCACGATGAGGTAATCCGCCCGCTGCAGGATGAGGATATCCATTATGGCTCTCTTTGTGAACTCCGCCATCTTCACGCCTCCCAAACGGTTCTTCTTCGGCGCCGAGTGACCGATCGCATACTCGCTCACCATCACCAGACTCTCGCCGTACTTCTCCTGGAAGAAGTGAACCACGTCCACATTGTCGGTGGAGAGGAAGATGTACACGTCGGAGAGCGCCAGCCGACGATCCGCCATGAAGGACGAAACGGCGTCAATGAACTGAGGCAGATCCTCCTTCTGCAGGAACCGCTTGTCGTTGTAGAACACCGACCTTCCGCCGATTCGAACCTGAATGCCGATCATCACGCGCTGGAGAAGGCGATGCACATACGCGTTGATTTGCGAGCACAGCGGCTGCTTCGGCTGCATGGTGTACTCGTAGAGTAGATTTGCAGAATTCCGAAGATAGGGCGTGGACTCGTCCCACAAGTGAAGATGCTCCAATGTCGAACGATACGCCTTGTTGTTCAGGAAATGTGTCGTCACGTTTGTGAAGCAGTCAATTAGCAGCGCCTTCTTCCGAGTCAGATGGTTGAGATGATTCCTCTTCAGCGCTCGGCCCTGAGCGAGCGTCGAGTACATGAAGAAGAACTGTACCTCCTTCTTGTCAATGGTGTTGTTATAGAGAAGTAAGGGGAAGGGATCGTAGAAGTAGTTTTGGTACATGCTGAAGTACGTCACTACAATCAAGAGAATACACATGCACTACTTTGAACTCCCCGTCCCGTAGAGAGTGCCGCAATGATGCAGGACACAAGACCGATGATCACGTTGGCTAGACCGGACTCTCCATTCGGCTGGTATATGATGACTGAATGCGTGCTGCTGATGTTCTTCTGCAGCGCGTTTATCGATTCCAACAGGTTTGAAAAGAGCGATTCTTGTTCGGTTGACGGAACACGCATTCCCGGTTCTGTTCTGTTGTGACTCACTGCATCATGCGAAGATATTGGATCAATAGCAGCGAATGCAGCGTGAGAGAAGGGAACGCGATACGAAGCTCCCGAGTTCCAGTTGACGAGCACAGTGAGGAGCAAATTGGTCACGATCACAATGTGAACGATCAGAAATACTGTCTACGCCATGAGCACGCAAATCCGCTGTCGTTACCCTGTTCCAGTGCTCCATTCCACACGTTCGAGACAACAATAAGCCCAAGAAAAGAAACCGCCTATCCCCCAACAAACAGCAATTACATGAAGTCATCACCATAGTCGTCATAATGGTCTTCGTCCTCCATCTGGTTCTGCCAGCTGTCTCCAGAAACCTTGATGGTGGCCATGTTCTTGCTCTTCTTCTTGCCCTTCTTTGTGGTGACTCTCTCGTCCTTCTTTCTCTCCTCCTTCATCACATTGCACGTCGAGGACAGCTTCTGGAAGTCGTCGCTCGTCAGCATACCGCCGCACTGGCGAATCGCCTGCTGGAGGAACTCCAGCGTGTTCGTCGCGTTGCCGCACTCGTTCATCTTCTTTCCCAATTTGTACGCCAGCTGCTGGTAGTCCGTGATATCGTTCAGCTTGATCATGTTCAGTCCCTTTTCTGTATCGCTAATGTATGCTACGGGTGAACGCGCGAACACTCAGCTACTGTCGTCCGCCTTGCCGCCGAACATCTCGTCAATGATCTTTGCGTCCGCATTCTCCGCCAGTCTTCTCAGACGCTCCTTCTCGGCAATGGGGTCGTCCAGAGGCGTGTCCATCTACAATGAGAGCCAAACGAGAGGACTACCTGAGCGGCGTGAACGCCACGGTTCTCGTCGTACTTCTTCACCTACGCATTACTCCCACGTGGAGCGTGCTACGGGCGCCTTCGCAGCCGCCTTTGACTTCATTCTGTCCTCCACGCGGATCTTCTCCTCCTCAGTGACCTTTCCCTCTCCGTGGCAAATCGGACACTGGCCGTGAAGGAACGGCATGTGCTTTGGGCAAAAAGGATATCTCAACACGCTTGTCCACCACAGTGTTCTGGTTGAAGAGCTTTTCGGCGTCATCCTCCCAGTTGTCGGCTACCGTCTCGTTGGCCACTTCCGCCTCCCAATCGTCAGCAACATCTTCCTCTGTCCATCACCACGACCGCCAGGACCTCTACCCCAAGACATGATTTCAGGATTTCCGGTTCAATACAGCGAGAATTAGGAACTAGTGGCTGAAGGGTTTGGGAGTAACGGGAATGCGGCAAATCTCGCAGCGGTGGACAACTGGCTAGGGACGGGGTTTTCGTATGAATGGGAGGTGGGGTTGTGACGGATATGAGTCTATTTGGTGGTGGGAGTGTTATCGCCTTGCTTTGTGTGATCATCCTCCTGATGTGGCTTATATAGCTCTATGAACAGTCTCTATGAAACGGTGTCATCTAACCCGCATTGCTTTCACTGCCCACTTCCTCGTATCACTCATCACGAACAAAAGTGCACTCTGACTCCATAATACAAACACGAACGAATCCAGATTCACGTGGCATGATACTGAAATGCACTCGCTTTCAAGCACAATACGTTTTCACTTTTATTACAAGAATCTTTGTTCTTCACGAGTATTTATCCGATTACTCTAGAAACTTCACTTACGTAGTCCATGAGTAGTGGAGAATACATGCGTGCCATTCAAATGACGGTCTGAGTATGGTACACATCTCATGTACGTCGCTGCCCAAGACGTGTTGTATCAGTTGTGTAACGTCCATGTGTTGTATTGTACGTGTTTAATTGTTGACCGCTCATACCATTGATACTGATTACCTACGCGGATCATGATAGGTACCGTATCCCGTTATTACATAGCATGTAATACACAATGGGTACAGATACAGCCCTGGATGGTGTTGGACATATCATTCCCTGTTAAAGATACTTCCCTTCCCACTGCTTCACGACTATTTTGTTGAAAGCCGGGCCACTGTGGTTAGGGTGAACCAAGAATCAGTAAATACGTCTTTGGTGTATCCACAACCCAAGTAGTAGCATATATGCCATCAGCCTATATCCTATTTTGATAACCTCAGTTTCGGATTGACTCTAGCACGATCAGATTCTCTTCCTAGTCCTTCAGCATCAGACAATCCTTGTCTTTGTCGATTGCAGTACTAATTTGTTGTTATGGAGAATCGGAGGAACGGTAAATAGTACTCATTTCTCGATAACTCTAAGAGAGGGAGAATCCTTTTCATGTTGATTCGAAGAGAGTAAGAGAGGCATCATTGGAAGATTTTCTGGCAGGTAAGTGCTATTGTGAAAGGTTTCCAGGTATATCTCATTGGTTGTGTTGATCGTGTAGATGACGATGCTTGGGACCGCTTTTTCTATCGTTGCAAAACCCAACAGCCGACGACACCAAAGCAATGGTCAGAGATGCTAGAAAGTATGTCTTCATGTTCTATTGTTATCATTGTAGATATGTGGCACATCGGAAGACTTTCCAACTCACTGCAAGAAAATATATTCAAGGAGTAACAGTTCATTCGTGTGCAGTGATCCAGTAGTTCCCTTGTAAGACAAAAGAACTCAGTAAGGTTGCATCTAAATCACCCACGGGAAGCTCTACATCACTCGCTGTTTCCCTTACCCAAACTGCCAGAGATTGAGGCAGTTGCTCATCCGGAGCAAAGTAGCCTTTTTTCCACATTTTTATGATAGATATTGGTGATACAAATGACATCCCTTCTGTTGATGTTGACTTTGGAGGTGATGACCTCGATCCAGTCCGCGACAGTATCCTCGCCAAAGATATTCTTGGTGGTGAAAGAGTTGATACAGTTGAGCACTATCAGGAGAAATTGAACGCGTTAATACCTTATGAGGTTGATTTGTCTACTGTCATTGGTTTGTCTCCGCATCATTGGGCAGCTGGTTTTCCTTCCTTTGTATTTTTATTTCTTAGAACAAAGAACATTCCTTGTTAGTAATTCGTGTATTCACAAATCACTCGTATTTACATCCTATGTTTCTGATATATAGAAACACATTCTCCCTGAGGATCGTTCAAGGGCGGTGGGAGACTATTGGATGCACGACTTTGCATTGACTGAGAATTGGAGTGTGGGGGAACGGGAGGAGGTCCTGCAGGATGCTTGCCTATTACGCTTCATCGCAAATAGCGGCATCGCGTTCAACACAATGGACACTGCAGTTAAGCTGATGGTGGAATTGGGGTTGGTGAGAGAAATGGACTCCTTGTACGCGTTGCGAAGGAAGGTACTGGGTTCTTCGTGCGAGAGGCTGGGCTCCGTGCAGTTGCGTCGCTGCCCCGTGTGTGGTGCGTACTCAATTGCGCCCTACATCTTCTGTCAAGACTGCTGGAAGGAAGGGAAGATGACGCGCCTCCTTCAAGGCTGCCAGTGTGACGGATGTCTGGCGAAGAACGACACCTTCCGCAACCTGCCGGAAGAGAAGATCCGTGAGCACGTGAAGGATACCTGCACCCACAGCAGGAACTCAACGGTTGGAGATGGCTACGTGCTGGAGAGTCTGCACTGCGTGATTGGTGATTTGATTGGTGAAGGATTATTGGGATTGATCAAGGACTCGTCGCCTATTGAGAGTCTATTGAAATTGGATTACATTGGTTCAACGGGCTGGGCGTCGTGTGACTGCAGCTACAACCGCTTCCGCAGCTACCTGAAGCTCGGAATGTTCCAGCACGCGGAGAGGGTTGCGGGGATCCTGCAAGATGTGATGAAGGAAGACCTCGGCCCGTCGAAGCTGCACGAGGGACTGTCGAGATTCGTCGAAGCGGACAGTCCGGAAAGGAGAATCGGGTTGAACAGTGAGTGATGCATCTCTAGCAATAATCCATAGTGCCCGACCCAGCAGCAATAACGGATGAAGAGCGGAACAAGTACTCTGCACTGAAGAAGAGCATCAACTGGGAAGAGGAGAAGAAGGCGAAACGCCTGGTCCAAGACGCACAGGAGGAGCAGGAAGAGGAGCAGGAAGAGGAGCAGGAAGAGGAGCAGCAGTATCAAGATGGCACGTCGGACATGGAGGTCGAGGAAGAGGGAGTCTACAACTTGAGGACAAGAAGACGTCGCACTGAAAGGGTCGGACTCGATACCCTGGGCGAGTCCATAGAGCCCGATGAGATGCCTTCGCTTCTAAACGTGTCCGCGATAACCAGCTCCTTCACGTTTCAATCCGATGAAGATGACAATCTCGAGGTAATACAAGCGGGTGAAGACGGCGACAGCTGGATAAAATACCTCTGGACAGAGGACGGAGACTCCATTACCTGTCTGCTACCCCTGGCTGGTCTTTCACGCAAAGAAAGGGTCAAGAAGGACGAGAGAGTGAGAGATATCAGAACAAAACTAGGTGTCCCATCTAAGAGTAAGTATCTGTTCTAGCCTCTTATGGCTAGTCGACAACCTTCTTCTGTACACATCCCTCTTCACATGGTTCAAAGACCGCGACTTCCTGAACAACACCAGCCACGACTACGGAAAGGGAGCCCTATTTATCAAGCCGCTAATAAACCAACTGAAGTTGGAAAAGATGCCAAGAGTCAATGAGAATACTAAGACCCTGCTCGATGAGTGTAGTTGTTCCATGCTTCATTCACGAATAGTACATGAGGCGCAACAGAACTACATCAACAACCTCTTCTTCTTTCCTCAAAGCAACACCAAGTCCGACAAGAGGGTCAGCGTATCAAGAACCTGTCCAGGGGGTGTCGGCAACGTAGAAGAACGAGTCGTGTTTTACCATCTACACGGTGATGGATTCCAAGCCTACGAGAAGTTCGCGAGAGGGACCAAATCCTACTACGCAGCGTCGGTTCGGTTGGAGAACGCGAATTCCGCTGATGCGTACTCTCCTTTGTTCACACGGTTCGTCTGTATTCTCCCAGAAAAGAAGACAATGATCAACGACCAGCTGGGTTACATATTGAAAGTCTTCTGTGACATTGGGGACGAGGGCGTGTACTACACCTCAAAGAGAAAATGTTACCATTTCAGATGGGCGATTGATAACATTTGTGGCGATGCAATTGCCCAGCAGGACATCTCCGGGCAGTCAGGAAAGCTCAACTCCATGTACCACTGTCCTTTCGGAGACTGCCAAAAGTGGAGGATGGACTACATCATGCGCGAGTATATCCAGGCCTTTAGCCCGAGCGTCGTTGGGAAGACGCCTTTGGACTGCTCCGTTCCATTCCAGTTCGCACGGAGCAAGGAGTATTTCAAGAACATCTCACTCGTGGCGAATGCAACTAAGAACGACGCCCTTGAGACTTTGGCCGAGTTCCTGGAGAGCGACGGTGTTCTGGACCCCCGGAATGACGCGGACATGAAGAACAAGCTCTTTTCGGACCTCCGCGATCTTCGCGCGTTCCTCGATTTGCTGGACCTGGACTCCGTCGTCTTCTGGAAGAAGTGCTTCACATCCGTGAAGCAGAACGTCTTCGACCGCGTTGCCGACATCAAGGACGCGCTGACAGCTGCGAGGCACTACTGCACTATCGGAGAGGAGGAGGTCAACGACTTGGCATTCAGAGAAGATCCCATCTCAGCTGCCCTACTGAACTTAGGAGTCACCGATCGCGCCACTGTGAACCTAATCGGCACCTGCCAGAGGAACGAAGGCAAGGAGAGCGTCATCGACTTCGACGCCTGCTTTGGAAATGACGCGAAGCACATGTGCATATCCGACTGCATGCACCTGGTCTCCAACCTGTCCCTACGAATCATCATGTACCTGAACGGAGATATCCCAACGCCGTCCATTGCCAAGTACATGGATCGCATCGGCAAGCACGTGGGACTCTGCTTCGGCAATGATCTCAACAGCATGAACGAGGGGAAGAAACGACTGGAGATCTCGCCGGATATCGTCATCACCGCCATGAAACGATGCGACGACCTGTTTTTTACCCCACTTCACAAGCGCGTACCCTGGGTGGAGGGAGTAATCCTCATTCCTGCCAGATTTCAAAAACTCACCTGCGACCAGAAGATGATCTTCTGCTTCTGCCTCTTCGACTGGATCTTCCAAGACTCCCTGAAACACCCCTTCATCCTCGCGGTGAAGGAGATATTCGACCTTATTGGTTACCTCTACAACTGGAACCGCTACCTGCAGTTGGCAGTCGACGCGCAGGGCAATCTTGACTTCTTCCTGGGGATGGTTGAGAGCATCGCTCCTCCTGGCTTTGCGAGCTACACTTGCCATCACACTCACCACCTACTTTCTTCCATCATCTGCGGCGGTCCTCTCAAGTCAAACGACTGCTTCTACCACGAGGGAGCCATTGGAAGAATCAAGGGTCTGGTGAAGGGCGGGTGCAACCCAGGAATGGCAATCGCTGATGGTGCTCTATTGCTTCAGCGAACCGAGTTACCATGGATGCTGCGACAGTTCTCCCGTGAAGATTCCGTGTTTAAGATGCGCGGGGAGGAGGTAGACCTAGGAATGTACAGTCTCTACAGGAGTCACGTACCATGGAGGGATGTGGTATACGCGAACTTCGTTGACGATGTGGAATTCGCGATGGACGACACTGTTGGTCATGACACTTTTCTCGACATGTTCCCTACTTTCGAATTGGGGTCGTGGAATGATGTAGAGATCAAGGAGTGGAATAGAGTCCATCAGCTTCGTGCTCTTGGCTTCTCTTCGGATGAGAGTTCGTACAACCCATCGAACATCAAGGTCTACCCCAGAATCAAATGGTACGGAGTCAACTATTGCAGCTGCAGTCCACCGACAGAGATCTCGCAGAAGTGGCTAATGAGCAACATCGATGCTCTTGCCTTCACGAGGGACGCAGCCTCCAGGATTCGACTCTACGCAATCATCGGCTACGTCAAGTTCACCGTCAACGGGTATGACTACGCTCAAGCGATATGCCTGTCACTCAAGACAAACTCGCAGTCTTCGTTCACCGAAACCCAGCATGGAGTGGAGATCATGCAGGAGGTTCCGGATGCAGTGTCAATAGTGTCCCTATTCCGGCTGCATGTCGGTGTTGGAATACCACTGCGCTACCGTACGGGACTTCTAGCCTACAAGACACTGACCAAGTTCTGCCGCCAGACTCTTTCCATCCGTCATGTGAAGATTCTGGAAACCGTCCTGAAAACGAGCGAAGGCGCGTCCAGACGAGGAGAGAAGAGTGGTGACCTCGCAGATCTCAGTCCAGAAGCCGTTCAACTGCGGATGAGAGACCTCGAAAGAATGAATAACATGAAAGCGGCGGAAATCAAAAGACTGAAGGAGAAGATTGATAAGATGAAGAAGGAGAACGAAGCGTTAAAGGCCGATATTCGTGAGATACGAGGAGGTATCTAAATGGCTACGATCGATATATCTGAACCTGTTTCTTGTAACGAACAGTCCATTTCTTCGAAGATTTACGTGTACGGCCTTGTTGCTTATCACGCCTGTAGCGCACTTTACCAGTCAAGGAATCGATGAAATTGTTCAATCTGAAGTAATCACCTCTCCGTTTCAGGTATTCCGTGCATCGCTTCACCTCATTGCAGAACAGGGTTTCTTCCTCCGTTCTTGGTATCGCAGTCTTATCCTTTATTAATTTCTCCAACCTGGAGTAATCCACTCTCACTGCATCCACAAAAGAAGAAGCAAAATAGCATGAATCCAAAAGCCGCTAAAATAAGATAAAGGGCACTACTCTTACTTCTACAACCTCATCACCAGTAGCATTAGTGTCATAAGAATAGTCAATCGGGTTAGCATCAATTTTGTATAAATCTAAAGGTAATGGTGTGGAATATCGCAATACGAGATAGTCTCCTAACATGATCCATCAAGAGAGAGAAGTACTCTCCACTCTGATTCTCGTTATATACAGTGTGCGCCAACGAGCAGAAAAAAGCATAATTGGCCCTCCAACTTCGCAATCCATTGATCATGAATTCTGCATGCTCTAGCCATTACATTTGAAATGCTATCATACCCTTATCAAGTTGCGATACTGTTTTTCCATCCTTACCACTCTCACTCAGAAATGCCTGATACCGCGATATAGCGGTACTTACAGCATTTTCTGTTTCTTCGTCAATCAGTCTGAGGTCACCTGAGTGGTCGTCAGCCATGGATTAGAAACGGGGAAACCGAGCTTGAAGAGAAGGCTGTCATTATTCTCTGATTCCCGCTAAACGCGCAAACCACTATTCTCCACTCTCTTCTTTCTGTAGTGTCGAATGAGACTATTGCGTTATTGTCTATGTGTGTAACCGCTTAATAGCGTAATAGAACCTCCAATGCTAGGATCTCTCAAATACTTGGATTAACAGCCCAGTTTCCTTCTTGTATTGGTATCCTTGTACTGTTGTGTCTTCTTGTTAGTATTCCACGTAAATTGCGGTAATGATTAGTATCCCCATATTTCAGTGTACTGTCACCGTTATTCTGTTCTCCTCCAAGCTAGAAATCATATTCGGGTCAAACTGGGAAGAGTAATGTTTGGACATTGCGCGATTCTCGATGGGGTCAAAACACAAATCGGTCTCAGGATGAAGGATACTGATAGTAGAAGCTATCCTGAGAGTGATTCGGTGAAGGGAGGACCAAGTTGATGCTGATCTTGGGTGTCATCGGAATACTCCGTCTATGGAATGTACGTACCCAGTATGAAGCATAAGCAAGCTGTGAAGAAGTGTAGTAGGAGGATGTCGTCATTGACCCTTAGGGTATATCGAGGTCTCTAGTGCCGCTGCTGTAGTGCCAACCATCACAGGAGAGCACTGAAGCATGGAAGAGGAGTGGTCATTGGAGGGTGTGATGATGATGTCGCTGACTCCTCAAGATCCAACATCTATCGACCAAGATCGTGACAGCCGTGATGCCTGATGTCTTCTGAATTGGCATAAGTGCGTAAGTGAAGACGGCGTGTTTGTTGAAAGAAGACGGAGATGATGGATGAGAGAG